>Ga0187893_10001451_pt1 | contig 56765 bp, 36 predicted proteins | sample MA1701074metaG_FD_139574 | JGI IMG/M metagenome (GOLD analysis project Ga0187893, IMG submission 139574) | White microbial mat communities from a basaltic lava cave in the Kipuka Kanohina Cave System on the Island of Hawaii, USA - MA170107-4 metaG ...
ATGACAATGTGGGAAGGCTGGTGACATCTAACCAGACATCGAATGGAGTGAGCGCGCAGAGGCGATTCGTCTATGACCGCTGGGGCAACCGTACAGAGGTGTATGATGCGACGAGCGGAGGGAATCAGATTCAATCCGTTAGCCTCGAACAATCAGGCGGGATACCGACGAATCGAATCACGAGCGTGACGAGTGGAAGCACTCTGAATTATTCGTATGACTCAGCGGGTAATGTGACCAGTGACGGAGTGCATAGCTACACCTACGATGCTGAGAATCGAGTCGTATCGGTTGACAGCGGCTCGACGGCGAGTTACGGCTACGATCATCAGATCGGAAGAGTTTGTTGGAGTACACAAAATCATGAGCCATGAATCAAAGCCGCTGCGAATAAGAGCCTTCAGAGTCATCGACCGTCAAGGAGGAAAGTATTCTCGTTGTATAGTGACTGAGGACGTCGAGCGTGCTCAGTTCCAGGCGGGTAGCTGGTCCCGCGGAAGCTTTCCCTCTGAAGACATACAGGCACAAATAGACATGATTGAAGTGACAAGGGCAGAAACAGACAAAAACGATGCGTGGAACGTGCTCCAAGCCTTGAGAGATGTCGCACGCTTCCCCGAAAGTTTACTCGACGAGCCGGTGGCAGATTCCATAGATGCCGCAGTATCCAAGAAGGAGATGAGATTTCAGGAACTCATGGAGATGGTCGCTCAAGGTAAGATACCGATTTCAGTCCCCGGCGAGCATGAGCCTACCAGCAAAAGTTCTAAACCAAGGATAGTGGCGGTGCCGGTGCTAAGTAGCCCATCGGAAGAGGAATCGCAGGAAACGCAGCGAATGATCGACGAAGTTTGGGACTTTGCAGGTGGCATGCGATTGGAGTGGAAGCCTATTGGGAACACGTCCGCCGGTCGTAAGTGCGAGGTGCTGACGTTTGACGGATCGGAGGAAGTGCTGGTTGGTCCGACATCTATCGAGATTTCGACTCGATCCAAGTGACTCTCTTCTTCAATCCCCCGCGCTGCTGTCTCCTCCTGTGTGAGTCGCGCGCTCGGCTTCGCTCCATATCACTTCGTAAATCTGAACAGGCTCTTTCTTGCCCTTCACCTTCACCTCGCCGCATCCGCACGGGCCGATGGGGAATCGCGCGCCAATGGCGGCAAGCGTAGCCTGCGAGATGATTATCTGTCCGGCCTGCGCCTGCTTCTCCAATCTCGCCGCAAGGTTTACAGCATCGCCTATCGCCGTATAGTCGGTCTTCTCTTCGCTCCCTATGTATCCGACTGTCGCCGTGCCTGTGTTTATGCCAATCCCGATTGTGATCTCAGAAAGCCCGCGATCTTTCAATGACTGATTCACGGCCTTCATTCTTCGCTGCATCTCTACGGCTGCCGACACTGCGTTTACCGCCGCGTCTTCGCCGGGATACGGCACGCCGAAGAGGGCCATCAATCCATCGCCCATGTACTTATCGAGAAGGCCCTGATTCTCGAAAACTATCGGGGCCATGTCCGAGAAATACTCGTTCAAAATCTGCACAACGGTTTCGGGCGGCAGATTTTCCGACATCGTAGTAAAGCCGCGTATGTCGGAAAACAGTATCGTCACGTTTGCGTTCTTGCCTCCCAAGCTCAACGCATCGGGGTTGGCCAAAATCTCTTCGACCACATGGCGCGGCATGAATCGGCTGTATTTGGCGCGGGCAAGTTCTTCGCGCAGCAATCGCTCGTGGCTGATGGCGTTATCCACAGATATCGAAGTCGCGCCTGCGATGGCATTTAGCAGATCGAGATCGTCTTCGGAAAACATCTGCATCACCTGCTGACAATCGACGTAGATGACTCCCAACAATCCCTTGTCGCCGAGGAGCGGCGCGCACATCACGGAATGGATGTTCTGCATGATGATCGATTTCGCGCCCGCAAGCCCCAGGTCGGCCTGCGTGTCGCACGAAAGCAGCGAAACCTGATCCGCCACGACATTGTCGACTACCGTGCGGCTCACGCTTATCTCTCTGCCCGTAATCGATGCGCCCGACTTGGTGGAGCGGCGGTGGCGAAAGTCGGCCATGAAGGGATTGAGTTCATTTGTGGCCGGGTCTTTAAGCATCACGAGGAATCGGTCAGCCGGGGTGACGCGAAAGAGCATCTCGCTCACCTTGCCGAATATCTCTTCGAGACTGAAGACCGACCCAAGCATTCCGTTAAGCTCGTAGATGCGCGTGAGCGTCTCGGCCTTTTTGCGCAGGGCCTCGATTTCTCCGAGGACGACTTCCGAACTGAGGTTGTTCGAGGAGAGCGAAGTTTTATCCAGACTGGGTATGCCCGAAAGCACCTGATCGGGCTTGCGCATGAAAACGGTGTTGCCGATCTTCTGATCGTCGAATTTCACGCTGAGCGAAGCTCCGCGATCATGGTAGGTGATTCGATACTTGCTGATGGCGAAGGTGTCTTCGTTGTTGAGTATGTGTTCGCGGACGCGCTGGCCGCTGAGAAAAGTCCCGTTCGCGCTGCCCAAATCTACGAGCATGTGCTTGGTTCCGAACTTGCGCAGGACTGCGTGTTCGCGCGACACCTGCCCGTCGTCAAGTATGACATCGTTTCGAGCGGCAGACCGACCCAGGCGCGTTTCTTCGCCGATGATTTCAAACTCATAGCTGTCGCCCGTCTCGGTATTGGTTATGATAAGTTTTGATGGCATAAGCTGATTACTACCTTGCTTCTGTTATCACCACTCATACTCACGCCCAAGCTCGGCGACCGAGATTAGCGGGTTGTTGAGCAGTCCGAGTTGGCGTATGACTTCGTTGCGATTGGTCGGTTTGATGTGAACCGCGAAAACCGCGATTTCGCGATTGAGCTTAATCAATTCCGACTCAAGTAGCTGGGGAGTGAGATGTTTCGAATCGGCGGCGAGTTTGGCCAGTTCGTCCGGGAACGAAACATCGACGAATACCGCTTTGAGGTTCTCGATTCGGGAAGCGGCTTCCCAAAGCTCATCGGTCAAATAAGTGTCTGATGTGAACGCGACACACGCTTGCGCGTCTTCGACCAGAAGCCCCAGGGTCGGAACCACATGATTGACAGGTATGGGAGTCACCATTAGCCCATCGATAGTTATCTTCTTTCGCGCCTCTATCACTTCGAATTTGATGGTAGATGCGCTCCCGTTCATCAGCGGAATTTTCTCGAAGTTCGGCCATATCTTGTCGTTGAAGACATACTCGCGCAGGGCCGAGACGACTTCCGCCGAGCCGTAAATAGTCACAGGGCTGTCGAGTGTGACGAACGCTTCGGCGATGAAGATGGGCAAAGAGGCGGTATGATCGCTGTGGGTGTGAGTGACGATGATGTTGCGCACCGCGCTCATATGTTCAGGGTCGAGCGCGAAGCCCAAGGATCCGCCATCGACCGACACGCGATCATTTATCAGAAAAGAAGTCAGGCATTGAAGCTGCGACTCTTTTCCAGCCATGCTTGGCAAAAGCCTTACTCTCAAGCCCCTGCCTCCTTTCACCTCGCCAACTATAACATGGGTGATGGGTGATGGGTAATGGGTGATGGCAGGATGGCATTTCCTTCGACCTATGACCCATCACCCATCACCCATGATTACGATTCCGCTCCGATCTTGACTCCTATCCCTTCGAGGAACTTCGTCGGTTTCTCGCCGCCAATGAGCGCGAAAATATAATCGTTCGCCACGCGCGCTTTTTCTTCCTTCGTCCTCGCGTTCATAATCACAACTTCATCCTTGGAGATTTCCTTGATCGCGCATCCGAAGTATGCCTTGATGCGGCCCGCGTCTATGCAGTCATAGACATTCATCTTGTTGCCGAGCGCGAGGTCGCCTTTGAAATCGCTGCGCACGATGAGAGTGACCTCAGAGCCTTCGTTGAATTTGAACTCATCTCCTTCGCGCTCGAATCCCGTCAGCCCCACCGCAACTTCGATGGCCGAATTGCCCGCGCCTACGACTATGCACTTTCGGCCAATATACTCCTTAGGATCGGTCAGCTTGTACTGCACCTTGCTCTCTTCGTGCGCGGCTATCGCGCGAACGGGAAGCTTCAACCCGCAGTTGACGCAAAAGACCTGCGTGCCGCTTCTTCCAAGCCCGCACTTGGGACAGTGATTCGCTATGATCTCGCGCGCTGGCACAGTAGTGGTCAACTCTTCGCCCGAAACGCCGAGCTTCATCGGCGCTCCGCGATTGCCTATGGCGAGAATGATTTTTCTCGCCGTGTAAGATGCAGCCTCTTTGAACTTCTCTTTCTCGGTTATCAGCTTGAACACACCGCCTTCCTGCTTGACATCCTTGCAACCTTCCTCTTCGTGAGCCTCGACGCCGTTTTGCATCATCGCGTCGAACCAGCCCTTGAGCATCTCTTCCTTCACGTTGCCCTCGGGTCTCTCCGCATCCTGAACGAGCGGGATGCCTCCCTCGACGGATTTATCTGCGGGAGTGAAGAAGACGAACTTGCCCGCCTGATAGGTCTGCTGGATGGTGGCCGCGAGTTTATCCTGTTCCAGAGCGACGTAGCTGAGTCCTTCCATCTTGGCCAGCACCGCAGCCGAAAGCCCCGCCGGGCCTAGTCCGATGATGGCCACATCGTATTCCGCCTGCCCCGTGCGCCCGTTCCTGTCAAGGTCTTCCTTGATCGAATCGATCACCCTTCGGCCTTCGTTGATGGCGTTTTTGATCAGGGGCGTACCCGACACATCGCCGATCATATAAACTCCGGGAACGTTGGTCTCAAGCCGCTGATTCCTCACAGGCACTTTTCTCGCCGGAATTTTCTTCGTCGTGTTTACAACTATGCACGACTTGGGGCTGGTCGGGCATTCCACCTGACACGCCGTATCCTCCATGCACTGATCCATAGCGACGACCATCGATTTGCCGTTTACTATCTTCAACACATCGTGCGGGCATGCATCAACGCAGGCGTGGCAGCCTATGCACGTCTCGGTGTTGATTACCGGGTGAGGATACTCCGGCCCTTCTGCGCGCAGCCGGTCGAGGTCGAATCCTGCCGTCACCTTCGCAGGCTCAGGCTTGATTTCGCTCGTCGCTGACCGGAGATAACTTCTGCGCCGAATCGTGCCGCCAAACATTACGAACAGTCCGACTAGCGGAAGCGCCAAAGCTACGGCGACCCATCCATACCACGGTAATCCGCCGACATTGCCGCCCTGCTTGAGGCTCAAAGTCTTTTCATCCTGACGCCGCTCGCCCGCCGCCCCGACGTTTTCAGGTATCGTGGTCGTCGTTATCGGCGTCGCAGCAGTTCCCGCGCTCTGAGTTGTCAAAGAAGCGGCGAAGTCCTTGAGCTTCTTCGCATCTCTCGTCGCATCGTTGATGAACTGCGCGAGGTTCTCGCTTCGGTCGTGCTGCAAATGACAGGTGCTGCAATTGGCCTGCACGGTCTGGATGGCATTCGAGGTAAAAGAAAGTCCGTGACATTTGCCGCATTCAGCGCGAGGCGTGCTTTTGAACAAAGCATCGCCTTTGCCCTGATTGCTCGCGCCTGCCGTGTGACAATCGCTGCAACCCAGCCCGCGGCCCGTCTGGCCCATCTGCGACATCTTGCCGAGCAGATGGATCGCATGGAACTGATCGAATCCGCTTTGCGAGGCGAGCGTCTTGGGCATCCTTCGCTTTTCAAGCTGCTCTGCGGTGAGCGCCTTCCACGTCCACTGGCCATTCTCCACGGGATAGCCGACCGTCCCTCCGTGCGGGATGGGAAGAGTGGTTCCCGCAGGCCCGACATTGCCATCGGTTTTTATTTTGTAGACGCCGTTGTGACAGTTATAGCAAAGCCCATAGCTCACAAGTCCCGCTTCTTTCGACGCTCCCTGATGCTCCGTGTGACATTCCGAGCATTCCACTCGCTCGCGTTCGTGCGCAGCGTAGACGCCGGGATTGAAACCCGGTCGAGTGAATGTGGGATTCACCTGCACGTTCTGGGTCGTGTGACAGGTGGTGCATTTCGTCTGCATGGTTTCTGTCACTGAGTGGCATGTCGAGCAGCCTGCATTTTCCTGAAGCGCGATGTTGCGACGGAGCAGTTCATCTTTCGAGAAGGAATCCCAGTGCGGATCAGCCACCGCACCGGGCGCATAAGCCTGTTCGTAGACGATGAGGGCGACGATGGCGAGAGCCGTAATGATGAGCGCGCCCCAGGTGAAATAGGATTTAGGCCACGGCTTTCGAAGATCGAGAGTGGGTCGCCAGTTGTTCTGCGCGCGGCCAAGCTTCTGACCCCCTCGCGGATGAAGCGGAGTGAGCTCGGCCATCTTTCCCGCTTCGCGTTTTCGCTTCTCCCAGAAAACATCGAGCGCGCGTTGTTCTTCTTCGGCCAGATCGACTGATAACGCCCCGGTTCCCGCCTGACGTTTGGGAATCTGCTTTCCCACGACGATGGGCGACTTCATCATCACCGTCGCATCGCCGCTGTCCTGCGGAGCGGAGGCTACGGCCTGCTGAACGGCGAGGTTCAGTTCCAGGTCCATCTCGACCTTGATCTGAAGCGCCTGCTGAACGTAGTTGACCGTCAACAGAAAAGGGCCGATTTGAATGACATCTCCATCCTGAAGCACGGCCCAGCCTTCGATGAACGAGCCGTTGAGAACCGTGCCGTTCGCGCCCGACAGATTGAAAATCCAGTACTGGCCGCCTATCTCCTTGATGCCTCCGTGCGTTCGCGAGACGGCGCGATTGTTCAGCACCAGATCGTTGCCTATGAGTCGCCCGATTGTAAGCCCCTCGCTTTCGATGACTACATCATCTATGCCCTGAAGCTCATCGGTTCTTCGTATGAGGAATCTGTTCTTCGCCATAACCTTTCACCGCGCGGCGTAGTAAATCACCTGAATGATATGAACGATCATCAAAGCCAGCATCAGCGATGTGCTTATCACGTGCGGCGGCAGCCACACTTTCATCAACCGATGCAGATAGATCAACGCATCGAGCCGACGAAGAGTAGCCGCGCTCTCTATCGCCTTAGCCAGTCGTCGCCGGTCTTTATCGCCCAGAGTAGCTTCTTCCGATTTGAAAGCGGCCCGCGCCTCATCGAGCATATCGTCGAGCGGCTCGCGCTTTATGTACTGACGCACGAGATAACCGAAAGAGAGAAAACGCGGAATCACTCGCCCTCTGACTATCGCCCGCAGAGGCTCCGATTCAGAGCTTCCCAGGTCGGCTAGCTCTTTTTGCAATTCTTCGCGGCGCGCTCTGAGATCATCTATCAGTAGCGGAGAGCTTTCTATCTGAGTCAGTATTCGGGGCGCGACCTGATAAGAAAACAATCCGAAGAGTCCCGTGGCGATGACCAAATCCCACGCCACCATAAGCGACGTTGTGAGTATTCCGCCCGTGCTCGTTCCGCCGTGAAGAAAAATCATGATGCCGCCTATCACGCCCGCGTAAAGATGCGTGAGCAGCCAGACTCTCAGCGCGCCCGCGCGACGGCGATAGATTTGCCGACGGAACGGATAGGCCATCACGACTCCTATCCCTAAGAGTCCGACAAGTCCCGTGATCCATCGCAGATTCAAAAAGCCCATCAACCTTTCGCCAAGCCCGTAGCGACCAAGCCCGATGATCACGAGCAGGGTGAGCAGGACAGTAAGCGTGATGCCGAGGATGTGGCTCAATCGGCGCGCAGGGTCGCGGCGGTGGATGTTGCGCCCTGTGGCGTGAGTTTTATCGACGAGCATCAGCCCTTGAATCGCGCCCGTCTCGGCGAAGTATTCTCTCGGACGTATGCGAGCGAGCGCGCCCGTCGGGCAGTTTTCTTCACAACTGTAGGCGGGCCGCTTGTAGACGGGTTTGTTGCTCTTGTCGAGGGGGTTGAGCGGAGTGCTGTTGCAGAGATTGCATTTTATAGCGACCAGATCTTCGGTCGTATCGACTGCGGGCGGTATGGGGTCGGGCGCAAGCCGCAGCAGATTGCCTATCTTCGCCCCGAATCCTCCCGGCGGCGGCGCGCCTTTCGTTTTGCGCGGAATGAGCGTGATCGCGTTGTAGGGACATTGCGATGCGCAGTCGCCGCAGCCTATGCAGGTTCGCGCATTGATGTCGACTTCGCCGCGGCCAAAGCGACCTATCGCGCCCGTCGGGCAACCCGTCAGGCATTCAGGGTCCTGACAGTGCATGCACACGGATGGCGAAAGTATGCTTTGAAGCGCGCTCAGCTTAGGTTTTTCGAGTCGCGTGACGTGGACGCCGCGACGAAGCAGCCGCGACTGGCCATGCATATGGTGGCAGGCCAGCGAACAGTTGCCGCATCGCACGCACAAATCCATGTCCATCACCAACAGGTTGCTGCCATCGACGAGTCCCGTATCGATGAGGCTCTCCTGCGCGGCAAGTGTTTTATCGCGAACCTCCGGGTCGCGCGGGAGTCTTTCCATCATCGCGGGCGGCGCGTAAGAGGCAAGCTGGCTTGCGAGCGCGTCGCGGAGCGCGACGTTTTGTCGAAGCTTGCCTATCGAGATTTCGAAAACTTCGGTTCTTCCCATCAGCGTGATGGTGAAGGGCCACTCCGCGTTTTTCGTCAAGCCCTCAAGCCCGAAGCAGAACCCTTTGCCGAGAAAATCCTCCACTTCTCCCTGCCCTGTCGTTTGTGTTCGGCGAAACCATCCTTCCTTCACGACGTAGATTCGATCCACAGGGCCGCGTTCGCGAAATAGGATGTGATTTTTCGAGAAGACCTTGAACAACGACATGCCGCGCAGGTCCTGCCCCTGTTCGGGCGAGAGGTTGACTATGCGCTTGAGTTCTTCGATGGTCGCGTTTCTGCCGTGCGAGCGATAAGTCTCGTCGAGGCTCTTTGCGAATCGCGGGAGTTTGCGAAGCAATCTCAGCGCGGGCCTTTGAACTTCCAGCACTTTGGCTACGGCTGCGGGCGGGGCTTTGACCGTCGCGTTGCGAGGCACGCCAGCAAGCACGCTCATCTCGCCGAACTGCGTGCCGGGTTTCAGTTCAGCGACCTTCTTACCGCCTTTGACGAAGACATCGAGGATGCCCTCGACGAGTATGTAAAAGGTGTTGCCGCCCCAGTCGCCTTCGCTGATGACGGCCTCTCCCGGATCATAGCTGAAGAGGCGAAGGTAAGGGCCGACTTTTTTCCCGTTGTAGTTTCGACCGTAGACGTTCACTTCCAGATCGAGTTCATATTCAAAATGGCCTTCGTGAGAGGCGAGAAGATCGGATATCGACTCGATTCCTTTGATTGCGTTGATGACTTCCCGCCGACTCGTATGTTCTCTCGGCATAATCGACCACTCCCGTTCGATTGTGGTTCATCACTGAGCCGCCTTGAGGCAGACGGCAAAATCGCCTTCGAAGAGTTCCGCCCCTGACGAGCCTCGCTCTTAGGCGCTGGTTCTGACTTTGTATGAATCCGTTTGCTCTCGATCAACCTTCAAGGCCAACTCGCACAAGCTAAAACGATACTGGCGGCCCGCCGACGTGGCACTTAGTGCAGACGGACTCTTTCGCCTGAACATGGCACGTCCAGCAGCTTGAGCGATGCCGCTGGCCTCGCGCAGTGCTGATCTGCAAAATGTCCGAACGATTCTCGGCGGGTGATTCTATCAGGCGATGGCATCGGTCACAACTGGCCTTGATCGCGGCTGGAGTATGAGAGCCGTGCGAGAATCTGTAGAGAGAAAACGCCGCGCCGACCGAGCGACTGTACTTGAGCGAGTTTTCCGGGCTGGTGTGGCACACCTCGCACTCGCCCAACTTCTGGCCCTTCTGATGAGTATGACAACTGTAGCACTGAGGATGGCTCGGCATGGTGGCATTGACGCCGTTGACTTTGTGGCAGGTGTCGCACTTAGCCACTTCGGTGCCAGCAGGCATCTTCGCCGGATCCATGTGATCGCGGTGCGAAAAACCTTTGCGATCTTTAACCGTGCCGCGAATGCCGAATTGTTTTAGCCGCGTGGTGAAGTCGACGAACTTCGTGTTCGGCATCAACTCGATAGCGCCCGGAGCGTGACACGCCACGCACAGTTTGCTTTCGGTCTGCGCGGTCGGAGTCAGTATTTCCAGATGGCAGCGGTCGCAGGCATCGTGACCGGGGAAGATCGGCGCGTCGGTCTTCTCGTCCGTCCGCTTGTGACAGAGTATGCACGCCTGCTTTTTATGTTCGGGGCGATTGTGATTGAACGGCGAGAGCGTCAGCATGGTTTTCGCGTCCGCCGGATCGACTATCGGCGTCCCGATCGGAGTGACAGGCGGCGCGGACTGAGAGTTGGTGTTATTAGTGCTGTCAGTGTTTTGGTTTTTCGCGCTCTCGCGACAGGCCATCATCACGCCTATGAGAGTGATCCCCGTCAGCGCGACCGCAAGTCTCAACCATTTCGATATGTCGTTTCTCATTTCGCTTCGCTCACCTTCGCAGAGTGTTCAACACGTCCTGCTCCAGAGGATCAGGAAGCCCGAGGCGTCCGTTATGACACTCGTTGCAATAGCGCGAATCGGGCAGCTTGATATCGGTCAGCCGTTCAGCCCTCTCGACCGACTGGTGGCATTCCGAGCAGAGCCGGTCGGTCGCCTTCGCTATGACGTAATCCTTTTTCTTTATTGGCCGGATATCGTAATCGTGATCCGTATGTTTGAACTTCACCACGATGTTGTAAAGATGCGGAGACCGAGGCCCGCCAAGCTGATGGCATTGGGCGCAATCGTTCATGTAAGGAAATTCGCGCGCAGGCTTTCTCCTCCCGCCCGCAGGGACAGGGCCGTGGCATACGAAACAGGTCGAATGCCCTTTTTCAATCGACATCTCCTGCCCCGCGCGCGCGGGCGCGATCAACTTGTGACAGTCCGTGCATTTCACGCCCTGCCCTTTTACAAACTGCGCCTGCTCGATATCGATATCAGCGGGCAGAGTCTTGCGGTGAGAGACATGCGAAAATCCCATGCCGAAATCCGTAGGCACCGACGGTTTCGGGAAGTTGAAGAGCGCGGGCTGAGCTTTCGATACGGGCCTTCCGTTATGACAGATCGAGCAGAAGATGGGCTTGCTGAAAACCATCTCGGCGAAGTTGTGACAACTGATGCAGGCTTTGTGTCCGGGAAAATCTCTCACGTCGGGCTGCGCTCTTGAAACCGAGTGGCATTCGGAGCAATCCATCTCGCGATGTTTTTTCGAGTCGTGCGGAAATGTCGCCCGCTCTTTCGCACTCTGAAAAACGGTCGGCTCGCTGTCGAGGGCGTATGATCGCGCGGTTTGGAAATAGACTCCCGCAAGCAGAAAACAAGCGATAGCAAGAACGCTTTTTTTGATTCCCGGCATCACGACCTCTCCCTACTCTTCTGATTTCGCGCTCTCCTTCGGCGCGTGACATCCGCTGCAGGTGACAGGCGATTTTTCAGGACTTCTACCTCGCGCAATCTCGGCGCGATGGCAACCGATGCAGGTGTCATGAAAAGCCCGCTCGAAGAAAACTTCGTCGCAATCTTTATTCTTCGGATTGCCGCCCTGATCGCAATTCGGATACTTGCGGCTCGGATATTTGCCGTCGCCCTTGCCTTCATCCTGATGGCATACTGTGCATTTCCACAGTTGCGGAATGCCGACATTATTTATCGAGTGATGACACCCCGAACAGGCCGCGCCCTGCTTGGCCTGATAAGGCCAGTCGGGGTCAGGGTTGATCGCTTTTTCGTGCAGACGATGATCGAAGCGAACCGGCCCGTAGGTGCGCGCTCCCTTCGCGTTGAGCATGACGACATCGATTCCGCCCTGAGCAAACGACGCGGCAAAAGCCGCCGCCGCCGTGAGCGCGAACAAGATGACGATAGCCAGTTTGAGTTTCATCTGCACCCTCGCTTGAAAACTATCTTCTTCGCAATCTGAACAACGCCAGCGCCAATGGCAACGACAGAGGAATAAGCCCCAAGGGACTTGGCGGAGATTTCATTCTCTCATCATCGGATTTCTTCTCTTCCGACTTCGCAGGCTCGCGCTGTGTTTTCTCACCCGCTCTCAAACCTTTCGGCGGCCCGAAGAATCGGCGAATGTCGCTATTCTCTTTCCTGTTGTTGTCCTTGATCTGAGGCACTCTCCACAGCTTGCCATCTTTCATGTACATCCGCTGCATCTCCGTAAGATTGAGCGGGCGCGCACCGCGTCTGCCGAAGACGGAAAGCTGATTGCCGCTTTCGTCAGCCGCGCGGTCGCGGTCTATGCCTTCCGAGACGGCGAGCGCAGGAGCGTGCGAATGAAACGTCGCCACGAGATGCGGAGTCGGGCGCGGGCTGAATCCGTATCCGCCCCCGCCTTCTTCAGGCGATGTCAGTTGCACCACTCTCAATCCGTTATGCCCGTCGGCTATGTAAGCGAACAGGCTGAAGTTCGTCATTCCGACTTTGACATCATGCGCGTCGTTGATCTTGCCTTCGGCGTCGTAGGTCTGATCTACGCGAGGCTTCTCCGGGTTTTCGATGTCGAGTATGACAAGCCCTTTCTTGCCCGCCGCCACATAAGCGTAAGTTCTTACGGGGTAGATGTTGTGCGCGTCTTCGATGTGAACAGTCGCGCCTTCGACGGGTCGCGGGTGATCAGGGTCGGTCGCGTCGAGCACCTTCACGCCTTCCTCGTCGCAGACGAACGCATATCGAAACTGAAGTTGAACGGCTTTCGGCTTCTTGATGAATGGCTCGCCTATCTCAGCCGTGATTTTAGGTTTCAGAGGATCGGTCAGATCGACGACCACCAACCCGCGATCACAGGTGATATAAGCTCGCGTTCCGGCGACGATGATATTGTTCGCGCCTTTGAGCTTGCCTTCGGGATTGAAGGCAAGAGCGCGCTTGATGAAATTATTCGTCGGGTCGCCGTCGAGCAGAGTCGCCACCCCCGGCCCGTTCCTGCCTTCGTCCAAAGGATTGCCGATGACGATCAATCCTTCCTCGCTGTCCGTCCCGTAGAGGAAGCCATAGACGGCGGGAATCATCTGCTTGTCGTCGCGATAAATTCCCTCTTCGTTTTCCGGCAGGTATTGACGGCGCAATCCGTCGCGGCCTTTCTTGTTCAACACTTCCGCGACGGTCGCCGTCGGATCGACGGCAAGCGTCGAGGGCGAAGCGATGGCCGTAGCGTGTTTGGATTTGACATAGAACCGCTGGCCCAAAGGCGAAAACGGTGCCGTCGTCATTCTTTCCGAGAATCCCTTTTGATCGATGTTGGCCACGTCATAGATTTTGAATCCGCCCTTGCCGCACGCGGCATAAAGATACTCGCCGCGCAGTTGCAGATTCAAAACTTCCGTCCCGCGATTGATGAACGGCGTGAGCGCAGTAGTTATGTCGTTGCCGGGATGCTCGTAATATTCATGCAACTCCTCGTGATGCTCTTTGTGCTTTTTGTACTCTTCGGGAAAAGCGAGCTTGTGCAGGTAACTGCCGATGACGGCCTGCGGCTCGTCTCTTTCCGTAGCGACTACGGCAGCGAATCCTTCGTGGCCCAACGCGACATAAACGAATCGCCCGATCCAGTTATAGAAATTCGTTCCCTGCATCAGGGTCATCGCCATGTAAGCGTTGTTGTCGTTATTTTCGGACAGGTGACAGTCATCGCAGCTTTTCGTTTCGCGCGTGCGGACAGTGTGCGGGAAGTGAGAACTGAATGCCTGCCCGCTGTAGCCTTCGGCTGAGACGGTCTGCTGCTGCGAGTATATCCACTCGCGCAGCGCGTTTTGAGAACTCACCAGCACGGCGCACGCGCTTCTGACGGGCGCAAACCGGCGACCCGTGACAGAGCCATCTTTGCCCAACAGAAAAACATCATCGCGGAGAGTCTGGAAGTTGTACGAAATCCAGTTGCGAAGATTCTGCTCGCCTTCGTTATGGAGCATCGGTTTCTGCTCGTTGGCTTTCATTTTCAGGTGACAGCCGAAGCAACTCGGCGTCCACGAAAGATGGCACGAGTAACAGGTCATCTGGCTGTTTGCGTGCGCCAGATTCTCTTCGCCCGCCTGCGGGTCGCCCCACGTTTTGCCGTCTTTCATCACGGTCTTTGCGAGCGCGGCTTTTTCGTTATAGGCGGGAGAGGAAGGATTGACTATATCGGCGACCTGTTTGACCTCCCACACCTTGTTGGCTTCCAGCGCAGATCGCTGGAACAACCGCCCCTGCGCATCCTTGAAGAATCTATCTTTTTTCCTCGCGCGATCCGTGCCTTCGGGCGTGACATAGCGATATTCGAGCATGCGATTGCCGCCCGCCGCCGCCGAGGTCTTCGCATCGCGCGATGTAGGATCGGCCTTCTTCGTCACAGTTCCGTGACAATCGGCGCAATCGATTTCAATCGCGTTGCGGACTTCCCCATAGAGTTTGCTGTTGCCGTGATTGTCCTGTTTGAAGTGACAATCGACGCAATGCATACCCTTTTCGATGTGAATGTCTTTGAGATGAACCGGCAATCCCTTCGCGTCTTCAGGCGGAAGTTCCTCGACCGCTTTGCGAAGTTTTTCATTATCGACGTTTTGCACCGTGTTGCCTTCCGCGTCGAGGAGATTGCCCTTGCGGTCGCGTTTGAAAACATTTTTGAAGACCCAGCCGTGTCCCGTGAAGTCTGCGAACTGATTGTGCTTGAGCTTGGGATTGACTTCATCCCTGAGCTTCTTGAGAAAATCCGGGTCGCTCCAGTTGCCCCTGAGCGCAGACTCTTCGGGGTTGCGAAGCAAAATATCGCGCTGTTGTTCGGGGCTGAGTTTTCGCGACTCTTTCGGGTACATCGGCTCGCCATCGGTTTCCAAGTCCCACCACATCGTCCCGTAGTAAGTCATCAACACCAGAGTGCCGGGGTGCATGTGACAGGTCACGCACTGGCTCGAAGGAATCGAGCGCGTGAACTGATGTTTGATCGGATGTCCCGGCTCGTCTTTAGGAATCGTGGGGTCTGCGGACTTGCTCAGTCCCGTGTGGCCGAACTTCGCATAAGGGCCGGAGTGAAATATATCGCGGTCGTTGGCATAAACGACGTGACAGGCCGTGCAGCCCGATGATCGATAATCGCCCGGCACATCGTTCGTCCCCAAAAACGAAAGCGAAGGATCGAACAATCTGGTCTTCTGCAATCCGAGAAAAACCGGATCGGTCGTAAGCAAAGTGCCGAGTCCGCGAAAGCTCAGAAGGTTCTGCGTAGGTTTTCCGGGAACGTCTTCGGTGATGGGGTTGCCTATCTCAGCCGCCTTGCGCCCGCCTCGCTCGAAGGTGCGAAGGATATTTCCCATCTGAGTGATTTCCCATCGCTGAAGCGGCTCGATGTAGGGCAGCCATCCTTTCTTTTGAGTCTCTTCGGCTGTGGGCTGCGGAACAGATTGCAAGCGGCGCGGGTTTCCGTCCGGGCCATAGCTTTCGCCGAAGCGATAATTTTTGAATACGGTCGTTCCATTGTTATAAAGAGCCGCGCCCCAGAGCATCGCGCCCGTCGTCATCATGCTCGTATTCACATCATGCACTTCGCCTGAGTGACAGCCTGAAGTCCCGCAACTGAGATGAGCCACTCTGAGATCGCCGGGATTGACGAAGCGAATGAACTCGGCGCTTTCTTTCAACACGAGATCATAAGACCGCTCAGGGTTGGCCGATGTCTTCCACGATTCGGGAAAGCGGGGTTGAACGTGGCCTTTTTTCTTGGCTTCATCGTAGCCGGATGAGCCTTTTTCAAGTCCCTCAGCACGGACGCTTGCGTCTCCCCCGTGGCAATCGGTGCAGCCGATATTGACCACCCCGCCGTGCATGTCTTCGACACCATTGTGACAGTCGTTGCATCCCACGCTTCGACGGAGGGCTTCCTCCGCGCTCATACCCCAAAGTTTCGCTTCCTGCGGGGCCGTCTCTTTCACTGTCTCTTTGTTCACTGTCTCTTTGTTCGCAGCTTCTTTCTTCGAATCCGTCTTGTTCGATTTTTTGTTCGTGTCTGCGAGGCTGGCGAATCCGTAGAGGCAAACCGCAGCCACGATCAGCGAGAGCTTGAGCGCGTGTGTTTTCTTCATAGCGATCCCTCGGTTAGGGAACAGGGGACAGGGGACAGGTTATAGGGGGAACACAGTGTACAAAATAAATCATGATTTCCTCTCATCTGTTCCCTGTCCCCTGTAACCTGTCACCTAATAGGTGAATTTCACCTTCACGTAAGCCGAAAAAAGCGTCTTCGTGTCGAATCCGCATCCGACGCCCGAACAGTTGGCGCTGTAGATATCTTTGAATCCCGTGCCGGGAAGGAGCGAATTGAAGCCGCCCAGTATGATGATGTTTTCGTTCAGGTGCGGGCGATACAAAAAACCTACGCCGTAATCAAGCCCTATGTCGCGGCGAATTCCGGCCTGACCGTAAATTTGTTCCAGCGTCTCAGTGCGATGAAAATGGAGATAATTCAGATTGAGTATGCCGCGCAGTTTGGGCGTAAGCTCGGCCTCGATTCCGGCGTTGTAAATCAAGATGCCGGGATTGACGAAATTCGATTGCCCCTCGATCTTGCTTGAGCGCAGGTTCGGAAGCAGGCTTCCGGGATTGGTGAGCAGCACACCGGTCTGAACGAGCGGTATGCCCTGACTGACGAAGAAGCTGTTCGGCCCTCCCGCGAATTCCGGAAAATCGAGTATCGAATCGAACCCCGTCCCGGTTTCGTCCCTCGGATTTTTATCGCCCGACGCGAAGAAGAACGATCCCTTGAATCTGATCCAGTCGCGGTCTACAGATAGCTCTGCGGCGGCCATCTGCGCGTTGATGTCGACTCTTCGTCCCGCGATGGGGTTTATGGTGTCGTGGCCTAGCACCTGATAGAAAGCGTGATTGATGTTCAATCGATTGATGTGGCCGTCTCCCGCGAATCCGAGATAGAAAGACTTGATGCCGTGCGGTCGAGCGATTCCTATGAGCGCGGGTCGGACGGGAAAATCGTTTTCATCGAAGTGGCGGCTCGGTCGGTCGTTGTTGTAGTGAAAGCTGAATTGAGTCGTGTACCCTTTGTACTTCGTGTCCTGACGGTAGAGGTTGGCTATCACTACGGTTTGATCGCGAAACTCGCCCAAATTGACGCGGGTGTTGAGTTCGCTGTTGGTGTCCTTTTCGAGCATGTAGAAGTAGGCCGCGTTGAAGTTGTAGCGATTGTTTTTCGCCTGCCCGAACAATCTCGCGCCGAGGTTGAAGTCGTTGAATATGAATCCGCGAAAATCGCTGTTGAACTGCTGAATGCCCACGCGAGCGAAAGTCACATCATAAAACGGACTCTTGCCGTCCTTGCTCCCCTCTCCGCGCAGGAAAGGAAATATCCGGGTCGTGTCACCGATGCGGTACTCGCCGAACAGTTCCTGAAATCCGACATAGCCGTCCAATCGATTCGCCCCGCGGCGCGGATCGATGTTCACGAGTACGTTTTCCTGCGTGTTGAGGTAGTTGATGTTGAAGTTGGGCGTGAAGCGGAAGCGATAATCAATTGGCTTGAACGAAGTATCGCCGTGAAAATATTCGATTGACGCGACGAAATTCTGTCGCGCGAAAATCTGCCCTCCGCGACCGAAGAAGTCATCCGAGTTGGGCCGCTGCGTGGGCGAATTCGAGCCTACCGGAATGCGGCGGGCGTTTACGAACGTCTCGCTCTCAAGAGTCACGATCAGGAAATTGTGCTGGCCGAAGGCGGGGTAATCGCCCTTGAGCAGATTTTGATTATAAGGGTTGTACCACTGACCGTTTTTAAATCGCGGATGTTCGGGAAATCCCACTCTCCAGCGATCCGTGACGGGTGCAAAATTGCCCGTCGTCTGTTCCGGCTCTTTGATCCCTGAAGGCCCTGCGAATCCGCGAGGATCGTCGAGGGGGACTCGGAATATTTCGCTCGTGGCGGCGCGGATTTTCGGCGCGAGCAATCCGTCGGGCGCGTCCTCGGGCGGCGCGTGCTGATCTTTAGCTTCGGGCAGCGGCCCTTCTTCGCCTTTTCTTTCGAGTATGTGGCACTGGCCGCACTTGTCGAACCGAACATTTTGAAAGCGATCATTCGAAGAGGGCTGAGGCTGCGCGCGATGACAGCTTATGCAGAGGCGATGAAACACTTCTCTCGAATTCAGGTCATAGCCTTCCGCGTCGTCGGGATTACCGGGATCGGCCAGGTCTTTGTGACACGCGGAGCATTTTTGAAACTGCTGGAGGTTGGTCACTTCAGTGACCGTGTGATGGCATCCGACGCAGGCCAGTCCCTCTCTCGCTTTGTGTCGAAAGCTGGCATCAGGATTTATGAGAGCCTCGTGTTTTTTGTGATCGAATAGAACCAGCCCGCGACGCCCCATTACATCGAAGCGAAGAGAGACGCGCTCGGATTGCGTCGCTTCATCCGCAAAGGCAAGCGAGCGAGCAGACCATAGGGCCATCGACAGCAGTATCAGTCCGTAAAAAGCTACGATTGTGAGCTTGAGTTTCATTCGATCCTCCCAATCGAGGCAACGACACAACCCACTAAAAGACCAATGATGGAACAGGGAGAAGCTTCTTCGAAGCGGAGAGAAAAACTTGTTGCTGGCTGACCTCCGCCCCAGGGCTAAACAGCGACTCTTAGTCGGCGAGGATATAACACAGCGAAAGAAGTAAAGTCAAGAAAAGTAACAAGTAGGGAACAGGGAACAGGTGACAGGGGACAGGGGAATAGGAGGGGGATGAGTCTTCTCCCCGCTCCCTTACTCGCCTACTCCCACACTTCTCTACTCCATCTCCCGCCTGATGGCTCCTTTGCTTTTCAATTCCTCGATCTCGTTTGCGCTGAGTCCCCAGTCAGTCAAAATTTCCTGCGTGTGCTGGCCAACCCGGTCGGGAGCGGTTGGAGTTTCAGGCGATGTGCGCGAAAAGCGCGGCGCGGGCGCGGGCTGCGTGACGCCATCGATTTCTATGAATGTTCCGCGCTCGCGGTTGTGAGCGTGACGGGGCGCTTCGTCCATATCAAGCACAGGCGCAAAACACACGTCCGAGCCTTCCATCAACTCGCACCACTCGTCGCGCGTCTTCGTCTTGATAACGACCGCGAGTTTTTCTTTCAATCGAGCCCACCCGCCTCCGTCCATCTGTGATTGAAAGTCGGTGTCTTCTATTCCCGTTTTTTCCAAAAGCAATCGGTAGAACTGTGGCTCGATTGAGCCTATTGCGATCCACTTTTCGTCGGCGCACTGGTACACATCATAAAAATGCGCGCCGCTGTCGAGCATATTCGTTCCGCGCTCATTGCCCCAGCGGCGAGCGGATTTCAGTCCGTACATCATCGCCATCAGCAGAGCAGAACCATCGGTCATCGCCGCATCGATGACCTGCCCGCGACCTGAAGCCCGCGCTTCGAGTATTCCGCAAACGATGCCGAAAGCGAGCAGAAGTCCCCCGCCGCCGAAATCGCCTATGAGATTCAGGGGCGGCACAGGCCCTTCGCCTCGTCTTCCGATTGAGTGAAGCGCGCCGGTGAGCGCGATGTAATTTATGTCGTGTCCCGCGGCGTGCGAGAGCGTCCCCGACTGTCCCCATCCGGTCATTCTTCCGTAAATCAATTTCGCATTTCGCTCGAAACAAACGTCAGGCCCAAGTCCCAATCTCTCCATCACGCCCGGTCGGAAGCCTTCGATGAGCGCATCGGCTCGTTCGACAAGCTTCAAAACAAGCTCTATGCCCGCCGGGTTTTTCAAATCCACTGCAAGAGAGCGACGATTGCGATTCAGCACATTCCATTTCGCCATCGCGCCTGCCGCGCTCATGCGGTCTATGCGAATGACTTCAGCGCCCATATCGGCGAGCATCATCGCGCAGAAAGGGCCGGGGCCGATGCCCGCGATTTCTACGATTCTTATTCCTTTGAGTGGACCCATTTCGAGTTCCCTGATTTGCTGCCTCGCCCTGATGATTTCAGGCTGCAATAATATCTACAGGCGTCACATATGGAAAGCAGATGCTTCATTCATCATATCCCTTGCAGCCGCCTTCGTTCAGCAAGTCGCTCCTGGTTGTCCAACCTGAGCAATCTTATCGTCGTCCGCCCTTGCGCAGTCAATCCCACAAGCGTTTCGCCTTCCAGCGCGAAATGCTCGCTCCATGTGTGCGCACGCGGATTGAACAAAAGGCTGAACTCTCCGGTCAACGGATCAAATGAGCCGAGGTCGCTTCCTTTATGGCGATTGCACCTCCAACAAGCCAGCGCCAGGTTTTCTGCTTCTGTTCTTCCCCCATGTTTTTCAGCGATGACGTGATCGACTTCGTGAGGGAAGAAAGAGAGGGTTGAAGAAAGCAGACAGCATTCACAACGGGAACCCGCGCGGCTTTCCACCAGGCGGCGCAGATCGGCTGGAATGTGGGTCAGACTCACTTCGCGTCCTTACTGAGTAAGATTACCCGTCTTGATCATTATCATCAGGTGTTCGATCCGTTCGTGTTCATCGAGTTCGGATTCTTCGGCAGGAGTGATTTCGCCTGACGACTTGCGCGCAAGCAGGGTTCTCAGGCGATCTGTCATCTCAGGCGTGGGAGTGAAAGCGGCGATCTGCTCGGCGGTGGGCTGGCTGGCAAGGAAATCGAGTATGTAGCGATATATGTGCGCCGACAGCGGAGGCTGCTTGAGGCTGAGCGCCAGAATTTCAGGGAGACGATCTCCTGCCTTGCTCACCAGTTCGGCGATCTCCTCCGGCACTTCGATTGTAATGGTTGACATGAAAATCTCCTTCTTCGAAATACAGGGCGGCTTCAGAATGTCGCGCTTTGCGCCTGCTGGCGGCCCGATGTTCTATTTGCCTGTCGTCGATTCACACATCGATCATTTGTAAAAACTCTCTCCCCGCCCGACCATCTCTCGGAGAATACGGGGCGGTGAAAAACGCGGCCCATATCGTTCAGCCATCTCGTCGCACTGGCGGACGAACTCAGCAACACCGACTGTATCGATCAACGAAAGCGGCCCTCCCGTGTAAGGCGGAAACCCTAGTCCGAGCATCGCGCCGACATCTCCATCCGCCGGGTCAGTCAACACGCCCTCTTCCATGCATCGCGCGGCATCGAGGGCCTGCGCGTAAAGCAATCGCCGTTTTACTTCTTCGACCGGGGGTTGATTCGCAGCAACGGGGAAATGTTCTTTGATTCCGGGCCACAAATACTTTTTGCCGTCGGGCGGGTAATCGTAAAATCCTTTGCCCGCTTTTTTGCCTATGCGATCAAGCTTCGCGTAGAAGAGATCGATCACCGCGTCGCCCGATGCAGGCGTGTACCGGTCGCCCAAATCCTTTTTCGTCTGCTCGCGTATGTGGAAGCTCAAATCGATGCTCACTTCATCCAAAAGCGCGAGCGGGCCGACGGGCATTCCTGCCATCCGCCCGCCATTTTCTATGAGCGCGGGCGCGATGCCTTCTGCGACCATCGTGATACCTTCGTTTATATACGCGCCGCAGAATCGGCTCGTGTAGAAACCGCGACTGTCGTTGACCGTGATGGGAGTCTTTTTGATCTGCTGAACGAAATCCATCGCGCGTGCGAGCGTCGCATCCGATGTCTGCTTGCCGCGAATGATTTCAACGAGCGGCATCTTATCAACAGGCGAGAAGAAATGAAGCCCTATGAATTGATCGGGTCTCGCGCTTGCCTCGGCAAGCCCTGTGATTGGAAGTGTCGAAGTGTTCGACGCAAAAACCGTCGTCTCAGCTATCACGGCTTCTGTTTTTTTCGTCACGTCGGCTTTGATTTCACGATCCTCGAAGACGGCTTCGATCACGAGATCGCAGCCTGCAAGATCGGCATAATCAGTCGTCGGCTTGATGAGACTGAGTATCGCCTCGGCTTTTTCCTGTTTCACGCGGCCCTGCGAGACGCGCTTTTCGAGGATCGCCTGCGAGTAGGCTTTGCCTTTTTCGGAGTATTTCGTTTCGCGATCAAGTAGAACGACTTCGATGCCCGCCATCGCCGCGACATAAGCTATTCCGCTTCCCATCATCCCTGCGCCGAGTATGCCGAGTTTTTTGACGCTGGTTTTGTCATACCCCTTGGGACGGCGCGCGAGTTTATCGGCAGCGCCTTTGTTGACGAAGACGGTGCGGATCATATTTCGCGCGACGGGGTTGAGCAGAAGCGATACGAAATAACGCCCCTCGATTTTCAAACCTGTTTCGATGGGAACCTGAATGCCTTCGTATACCGAAGACATTATCGCAAGAGGCGCGGGATAGTTGTGCCACGTCTCTTTGTTCATCAGCGCAGTTCCTATCATGAACGTCTCGGCGAATCGCGGATCGAACTGCCCCGCTCCTCCCGGAACCTTGTAGCCTTTCTTGTCCCACGGCTGAACCGCGTCGGGCGATTCCACGAGCCACCGCCGTGCTTCCGCGAGAAGTTGATCAGAAGGCATGACTTTGTGAACGATTCCAAGCTCGAGGGCTTTTGCGGGTTTGACGTGCGTGCCTTGAAGCATCAGAGTCAATGCCGCTTTCACGCCGATCAGCCGCGGAAGCCTTTGAGTTCCGCCCCCTCCCGGAAGCAATCCGACCAGCACTTCGGGAAGGCCGAGCGAGCTTCCTTCCGCGTCGGCGGCGACTCGATAATGACACGCGAGGCAAATCTCAAGTCCGCCTCCGAGAGCCGTTCCGGTGATTGCGGCGACCATCGGTTTGCTGCACGTCTCCATACGTCGCAGCAGGTTGTTGAAAGCCATCGAGCCTTTGAACAGCGTTTCGGCGTCCGTGCCTTTGAATAATTCTTCGATACCTTTGAGATCGGCCCCGGCCATAAAAGATGATTTACCGGAAGTGATGATCGCGCCTTTTACATTTTCATCCGCCGCGACTTTCTCAACCATCGCGCCGAATTGTTCTATGAACTGGGGCGTGATGACATTCATCGGGCGATCTTTCAAATCGATGGTGAGCGTAGCCACGCCATCAGCGTCAACATTGTAAGTTATAAGTTCAGTCATAATTTTTATCTCCTTGAAAAACAGGAGTCAGAAGTCAGGAGTCAGGAGTCAGAATAGAATAACTGACAACTGACCGCCGAGCACCGACCACTGCCCGCTAAACAATCTCGATGATCGTCGCCGTTCCCATGCCTATGCCGACGCATAGGGTCACGAGTCCTGTGTTGAGGTTGCGACGTTCAAGCTCGTCGAGGAGCGTGCCTAAAACCATAGCGCCGGTCGCGCCCAGCGGATGCCCCATCGCTATGGCCCCGCCATTGACGTTTATCTGCTCGTGCGGGATGTCGAATATCTGCATGTATCTGAGAACGACTGATGCAAACGCTTCGTTAAGCTCGAAGAGATCGATGTCTTTCGTGGTCATCCCGACTTTGCTCAAAGCTTTTTCACTGGCGGGCGCAGGGCCGGTGAGCATAATGGTAGGCTCCGAGCCGATTGAGGCAAATGATACTATTTTCGCTCGCGGGCGGAGTCCGAGTTTTTCTCCGATTTCTTTCGAGCCGACGAGTACAGCGGCGGCTCCATCGACTATGCCTGAAGAGTTGCCAGCCGTATGGACGTGATTGATGCGCTCGACTTCCGGGTAGCGTTGAATCGCTACCGAATCGAAGCCCGCCTGCTCGCCCGCCATCACGAAAGATGGCTGAAGCTGCGCGAGGTCTTCGACCGTAGTTCCCGGTCGCATGTGTTCGTCACGTTCGAGGAGAGTGAGACCGAGTTGATCTTTCACGGGGATGACGGAGCGAGAAAAGTAGCCCCTCTCCCATGCGTTGGCGGCGCGGCGCTGGCTTTCGGCTGCGTAACGGTCAACGTCCGTGCGCGAGAATCCGTATTTGGTTGCGATCAAATCAGCGCCTATGCCCTGCGGGGCGAAGTAGGTCTGATAGGCCACCTGCGGGTCCATAGCCCACGCGCCGCCGTCCGATCCCATCGGCACGCGCGACATGCATTCGACGCCGCCCGCTACTACGAGATCGCTCAGGCCCGACATCACCTGAGCGGCTGCGGTGTTTACGGCTTCGAGACCCGAAGCGCAGAATCGATTCAGTTGTTTGCCCGCGACCGTCTCAGCATAGCTGGCGGTAAGCACTGCGACGCGGGCTATGTCTGCGCCCTGCTCGCCTACGGGAGTGACGCAGCCCATCACAACATCGTCAACGTGAGAGGTATCGAGATCATTGCGGTCACGCAGGGCTTCGAGTGTTTGAGTGAGAAGACGTATGGGCGTGACCTCGTGGAGGCTGCCGTTTTTCTTGCCGCGTCCGCGAGGCGTGCGGACGTGATCATATATGTATGCGTCTGTCATAAGCTGTCCCTTTTGCGAATGAATTTTGTGGCCCGTGGCCCCGATTGATCCGATCACGAATTATGCCCTAACAAAGTCATCTTTGGCCAATTCCAACCTATGTCTCAGGAAATAATGAAGCGTCACCATCAAGGGATCATGCCTACCCTGCCTCGGGGCGCTACGAGTCTAAGAACAGGAATGCTTGAGCTTCCGACAGTCATTGTGAAGACAATAGGACTCAAAAAAGTGCATAAATCGCAAAGGATTTTGCGTCATATAGTATGGGCAAGCAAATATAGGTAATTTCATCAGCCCTAAACACACTTTTACTTCATGAGTGAAGGACAAGCATTTAGCTCTTCAGGGAATCCCTATAGGGCTTAATTCGCTTAGGGCCAAATCAGCGACTTGGGGGAAAGGTTATGGAAATTCTGACGATAAACACTGGAGGGTCTCAGGATTTGAAAGAGGTTCTGCACAGGATTGCAGAAACCGCTCTGGGGTTCTTTTCTGCTGATTCCTATCTTATTCTGGCCGTCAACCCTGTTACCAAATGGCTTCTGTTACCTCCAATCATCCTGCCAGAAGAACAAAAAAACATACCCGAACGGGAATCTCTGGAAAAGTCTGCAAGAAAGGTTTTGGATCAACGGACAATACTCATCGACGATCTGGACTCTCCCGATGCAGACGCCGATTTCATTTGTTTCAGAGGCATCCGTTCCCTGGCTGCAATATCCTTTCAGACCAAGCCACAGGCAGAGCCTCTGGGCGTGCTTTATCTGGGTTTCAATCATCTTCGTCCGATGGATTTCGATGATCTGGCTCATTTACAGTCGTTCGCCGAACAGGCTTCTTCGATTCTACAAAGTACCTGGCTGCTGCGCCGTTACCGCGAAGTCGTGCGCATCGGACAAGAGATCAACCAGGAGCTTGAAACACCCGACACTCTCTTCAATAAACTCCGTACAGAGGTGGCCGATATTCTTGATATAAGCGAGTTCTTCATGCTGGCAGTATACCAGTCGACGACAAACACGCTGGATTTGCACATGATTGAAAATGGTGAGCGCAAAGAAGACAAAGGAGGAAAGGTAGAAGGATTCTCTGATTACGTGATGAAGGAAAAACGCACTCTTCTGGTTCATCATTATAGCAGGGAAGCCGGAACGATCCCGGCCCGATTCGTTCAAATAGCCTGTACAAAGACAGACAAACCTGAGTCTTTGATCTTCGTTCCTTTGTTGTTGCGTGATGTGCCTTTGGGTGTACTGTCGGTGCAGAATCCAGAGCCGAATGCTTATGACGAAGAAGACCTGCAAATAATGGAGCTGCTCGGAAATCAGGTGGCTCTGGCTTTGAGCAATCTTCGACTGTTCAAGTACCTGCAGGAAGTCAATGAAACTTCTCAGGAGTTGACCCAACAACTCAATTCCGATCAGTTGCTTCAGGATGTCTGCGCCGGGATTCGTAAGACAACCGGCGCCGATCTGGTCACACTTTATCCATACCTCCAGGCTGATGAGTGTTTCGAACCTCCCCGCACGAGCGGCACCCTTTTGTTCCCCAATTATCAATCATCGCGCCTGCGATCGGATGATATTGCCTGGCTTGCCCTGAAGAAAGAGGAGACGGTTTTCGCTTCTGACAGTTCCTTGCTTTTCCCTGCTTTGGGGGGCGACCTTGAAGGCAGAAAGGGCAACTTTGAGAAGCGCGAGGAAGTCGCCTCGACAGCCGCCGTGCCTCTGCGCGCCGGGGATGAATTTGTCGGCGCGCTGTTTGTCAACTTCCGCCAGCCTCAGCGATTCGATGCGCCACAAAGGAACCTTATCGAAAGCCTCTCCAGCTATGCAGCCATCGCAATCAAAAACTCCCGATCGTTTGAGAACATGGCGATACGGCAGGTCAAGAAGCTTGAAACTCTGCGCGACATTGACAAGAAAATCAGCGAGTCTCTCGATCTGCCAACAGTTTTGCAAAGCATACTCGACTTGTCTGCCAGGAATATATCCAACGTTAATGATGCCGCAATCGTGCTCTACAATCCTCGCACAAAGATGCTGGAGGTGAGGGCAGCCATCGGCAATCTCGCTGAAGTATACCTGCAACAGAAAATATCTGTCGTCGAGAAAAAAGGCATTACGGTGAAAGCATATCAAGATCGTCAGATTGTGCGCGCCGACAATGTGCATTCCGAGGAATGGAAAGACAGATACTACAATATCAACGAGAACACTGTTTCCGAGATGGATGTGCCGTTGTTTATCGGCGAGACGGCAATCGGAGTCATCAACTTCGAGAGCGCAAAAGAAGGGGCTTTTTCTGAAGAAGACGAAGACTTCGCCTCGACGCTTGCCGGTCAGGCCGTATTGGCTATCAAGAATGCCCAGCTTTATGAAGGTCAGCAGCAGATAGCTGAAGAATTGTCTGCGCTGCGGGAAATAGAGCTTGAAATAGTCAGCAAGCTCAATCTTCAGGAAGTGTTTAACACCATTCTGGAAAAGGCTCTGCGACTGACAGAATCGAGCGCAGGGCAAATTATGTTCTTCGACCCTCAGCGAGGCGATCTCTACAGCGCAGCCGAACAGGGAGTGATACCGGGAAGGGAGCGAGGGCGTTTGTCGAAGGATAAAGGTATAATCAGTCAGGTAATAAAAGAGAAGAAACTCCTTAACGTCAATGTGCTGAAGACTCCCTGGAAGGAGATGTATGAGCCATTCATCGCGGACATCGTTTCCGAACTCGCCGTGCCGATAATCGAGGGTGGAGATGACGGAGAAGTGCGAGGCATCATAAATATAGAAAGTTCGAAGGAAGACGCATTCACCCAACGCGAGGAGAGCCTTGTCAAACAACTGGCTGATTTGGCATCCATCGCACTGCAAAATGCCGAGCAGTACGAGAAGGCAGAGTTGCGCAAGAAACGCCTCGAAGCTCTCAACGAAGTCCACAAGGAAATAATCAGCCAGCAGGGTGATCCTGAGATAGTTATAAAGGCTATTCTCAAAAATGCTCTGGTGCTGACCGGAGCAGAAACGGGCAGTTTGTATCTTCACGACGGCGGGGATACTATTCGGAAGTTTCGCGCCCGGAGAGACGGGCAGATAGAAGAAATTAAAATTGACTCCGCCGCTGAGAATAGTATGATGGAAGCGCCCTCCGTTGTGCGAGCGGCAGGCTCGACAGAAATCATGAAATTGCCCGGAGATTCGGGATCTGAGGTTTTGATGAGCGACAGGATATTGTCTCGGGAAGTCGTTTCATTTGTCTCCGATCGTATTCTGATCGGAGAACTGGACCTCGACAGCACAAGGGAATATGCCTTCGATGACGAACATCGTGAAATGCTCAAGCTTTTCGCCGATCAGGCAGTCATTGCCATCCAGCATGCGCGCAACTTCAGCGAGGCAAAAGCCGAATCGAATCGCTTTAAGCTCTTGTCTGAAACGGGGGAAGAGCTTGGCGGGATAGCCGACAGCGCGCAACTCGACCAGGCTTATGATATCGTGGTCAGCAAAATAGCCGAATTGAATGACAGCGAGGTAATCATTCGGCGTTATAATGAAGAGAGTCAGGAGCTTATGCTCGTGCGAATAGAGAATTCAAAATCAGAGCGACCCCTCGAATCCATAGGATTGAATCAGGGGGTAAACGGTCAGGTGGCCAGAGAGCGAAAAACGATTATGTTGCCTGATGCGGATAACCCCCCTCCAGATGTGGCGACCCCTATTCCGTCGGGCGCTAAAATCAAATCCCTGCTTGTGACCCCCATCCAGTTCAAGGACGGTTATTACGGCAACCTCGTACTCAGCCATGAGAGGAAGAACCACTTCACTCAAAGGGATATAGAGCTTATGGAAGGGCTGGCCTATCAACTGGCCCTCACCGTTCATCGTTTAGATGTAGTGGACTCTCAGAGGCACATGGAAATGTTCAGCGAGTTTGGCGTTTCGGCGTATGAATTGACTCACAGGCTGGGCAATGACCTCGGACTCGTCGGACTTTATGTGGATGAAATACGCAATGAGCTTCAACGGCAAAGCATAGCAAGCGCCGCTATAGATAAAGAACTGGAAAGGCTCCTGAAAGCCGTTGGCAACGTGCTGAATATGAGCAGAGGGCTGAAGCAAAAGGTGGCAGGACTCGGAGAGGAAGGGAAACTTGCGGACAATCCCATGCTGATTCCAGTGAAAGTATTGCTCGATGATGCAACCTGGGCAGTTCCTCCATTACCTGGAAATGTCAGGATGATCTGGGATTTAGCAAATGAGTTGACAGTGGATGAGCAGATAAAGGTTAATGTCGTTTCGGGGCAGGTACTGGACATTCTGCGAAATCTCGTTTCCAATGCGCTGGAAGCCATGCCGGACGGCGGAGAAATAACATTAAGGGCATCTGTTTCTCTTTCCTGGGTCAATATCGAAATTGCAGACACAGGCCCGGGAATTTCGAAAGACGACCAGCAAAAGATTTTCAAACTGTTCTTTTCCAGTAAGAAGTCTTCCGGGTTCGGATTGTGGGCCTCCCGTCGTTATGCCCGTGCAAATCGAGGCGATCTGACTTTTAACAGCGAGCCGGGGCAGGGGGCAACTTTTATACTTCGCTTGCCTGTCTCAACTAAAGGGATTGGGGAATCGTAATGCGAGACTTGCAGACTAAGCACATACTCATCATAGACCGTCAGGACCACTGGCGACGGCTTTCTGCTGAAGCCCTGGAAAAAGAAGGCTATGAAGTGCGGGTTCTCAATCACTACGATTATTCATCAGATGCACGCCTTATCGGAGGCCAACCGCCCGACCTGGTCATTCTCGGCTGCGCTATTATAGGTCGTGATGAGCGAGAACTGATTAACAAAGTCCTGTCCGACAAACGTCATCTGCTGGTGTTTTGTTCTTCACTTCCCTGGGGCGATATGCGCTCAGTGTTTCTCGCGGGCGCAGATGATGTTGCCGACAAGACCTATGACCCGATGCGATTAACCGGAATTGTCAATGAGGCATTCATCAGCATGGAAGCGCGGGACAGTTATCAAATTGTGGAAGAATTGACTGGCTGGTCCGAAAAGAGTGATGGCGTCCAATCAACTACACAAGGCAATCATAAAATCAGGGAAGAATTGACAAAATACAGGAAGTAAGGTGCGACATGAAGAGACAAGGGCGGATTCTAATAGTTGATGATAAAGAAACCTGGAGGGACGCCCTAAGCAATATTTTGCAAAGAGACGGTTTCAAAACGGATTCGGCAGCCACAATTGACGAGGCTCTGAATCGATTGAAAGAAACTTTCTACCATCTCGCCGTACTCGACATTCGAATGGAGGAAGGCGACCAGACCAATGCGGAAGGCATGCATCTACTGACCCGGATTGACGAAAGCGGACTCGGCGGAGCTATGGAGGTGATGATGCTTTCCGCCTATGGAACCAGAGAACAAATGCGTGAAGCCTTCGCGCATAGGAAAGTGGCTGATTTTCTCTCGAAGGAAGATTTCAACCGGGCTGACTTCCTCAATAGGGTGAGGGAGGTGTTCGCTACTGAGATGGGTATCAATCTCGATCTCGATATTCACTGGCAAAACGACAGCCAGAAAGAATCTGTCATCAGGAATCTGAAGATCGGCGAGACTCGCGTCAAACAAGACGCGTCCCTGCAAGCCCGTATACTCGAAGAACTGGAGGATCTTCTCTGTCGCCTCTTTCACAGGGCCAAAAGTCTATTGGTCAGACCTATGCCACTCGGCTACAGCGGCTCGGCGGTGCTGTGGGTCACGCCCTTCTACGAAGCTGGCGCAGGACAGCCAGTGGTGGTGAAGTTTGGCGACTTCCGCAGCATAGACACGGAGTATAAGAACTTCGATGACTATGTACGAAATTTTCTGATCGGCGCGCACTTCACAAGCATAATCGATCTGCGTCGCACCCCTTATCTCGGCGGCATAATTTATTCGCTGCTGGGAAGCGCCAGCGACCGGGTGGAAAGCTTCGCGAACTTTTACTCTCACAGTGATATATCTCAAATCAAGGAATTGCTCGCCCATCTCTTCAATGTAACCTGCGGCGCGTGGTACGCCAATCCCGGACGGCTGGAGTTGCGCAACCTGACCGAGGAATACAAAAAGTATTTCCTCCTGACGACTGACAACCTCGAGCAGGTACTCCACGACCTGAAGTCTGTTCAGGGGAAACAGAAACTCCACTTTGGTACTCTGACGGGCGAGCGCGCTTTCACTAATCCCATCCCGGTCGCTGCCGACCGGCAATTCAGGATGCCTACCTATGTATGTATCACGCACGGCGACCTTAACGAGAACAACGTCCTTGTTGATGAATCCCGCCGCGCCTGGCTGATAGATTTCGCCCGCACTGGCCCGGGTCACATTCTGCGCGATGTGGCTGAACTGGATTCCATAGTCCGCTTTCAACTGCTGATGACGGAAGATGCCTCACTCGATGAACGGCTTGCCATGGAGGACGCTCTGTGCAACATCGAGCGATTCAGCGATGTGATGAAACTGAAATCAGTTTTTCAGACCGAAAACCCGGCTCTTGCGAAAGCTTACAAAACCACTCTGCACTTGCGCTCACTGGCATACCGACTGGTGCAGCAAAACCCTGCCGACGATATAAGCGAATATTATGTCGCCCTGTTTTACTACTCTCTGAATACAACCCGGTATTATCAACTTTCCTCGTTGCAGCGTCAGCACGCTTTGTTATCTGCCAGCCTATTGGCTGACCGACTTGGGAGGTAGCCTCATGAGCAAGCTACGTGTTCTGGTGTGCGAGGATAATGAAGAATGGCGACGGGTGGTGACGGAAATAGTAAAGCGACTCGCCGACGATATCTATGTCGATTCAGTCGGTCGGCAGGAAGATGCGCTGCAGTGTGTCAAAGACAACTCCTACCAGATAATGATAGTCGACCTGAATCTGGAAAACGGTAGCGTCCAAGATGGCATGAGGCTGCTCGGAGAGATTCGTCGCAGCGCCCGCAACAGGCGATGTGGGATTATAGTCCTGACTGCTGATACCAACATTGATAACGTAAAACTCGCGCTCGCAGCACACAAAGCTTCCGATTTCATCGAAAAAGCCAGTTTCACACAATCCGAATTTGTTGCAATCCTCAGAAATGCCATCTTCGATATCCGACTATGGGAGGCTGTACACAAAGAGGAGACCTGCTATCACCTGACTGTATCGTTCGATGAGAAAGGACTGCTGGGCAGTGAGTTGTCTGGCCCTGGCTTGCGATCCAATCACAGGCAATCGTTTGCATTCGAAGTCGATGAGATTGTGCGCCGCGCCGACCAGATCAACTGGATGATAACAAATGGCGGCCCGGATGTCTGGCGACGCGAGTCTCAGGCGATAGGCAAAGTCCTCAACGAAGTTCTGGTCAGCGAGCGTCACACTTTGATCAACCTGGCCGCCGCGCGGGCCATCGCTCAATCATCAAGCGATATATGGCTGCAATTCAAAGGGCCTGACATCGGGCTGGGCATCCCATTCGAACTGTTGCGTGACGAAAGTGGTGATCTGGGTTTGAGGCATGTACTGACGCGGCAAATCGCTCCAACTGCTATGTCCCGCAACACCGGAACTTTCCGCGATTTCTTCAATAAGCTGAAACAAAACGGGGACCAGTTGCGAGTTTTTATCGTTGGGGCAGGCTATGAAGACCTGCAGGCTGTAGAGCAAGAAGTCAGGTCGCTTGAAAGGTCTATGCAATCAGACCTCAACTTGCTGGGCATACCAAACAGGATTCGAGCTATTGTAGGAAACGAAGTCAGTTATGAAACAGTCATTCAGGCTCTGAAGGACGATAGCTATCATATTCTCCACTTTGCCGGACACGGATATCACGACGACGCTTTGCCTGAAAATAGTGGAATCGGGTTGAAGGAAGGTGATGGATTGCTGACTGCGGGGATGATTGATTCTCTGCTTCGCGACAAAGGATCGCAGATGGTTTATTTGAGTACCTGCCTGAGCGCCCGCACGGCCAAGGATGCTGCCCGCGGGGATTTTCGCAGTCTGTTTCACGCTCTGATCAATGCTGATGTCCCCATAGTAACAGGGTTCCGATGGGAAGTTGCCGATGAGCCAGCGATGCATCTGGCCGAAGTTTTCTATCGAGAACTCTGGCAAACTTTCTCTCCGGGAGAAGCCATGCTCCAAGCCAGACTATACGCATCCAGAGAACTGGGGAAAGATGATGAGACCTGGGCTTCTCCTGTTCTGCTGATGCAGAATCCATAGGTAATAGAAATAGAGCCGGGAAAGCCGGGTTTGCAATTTCGCCTCAAGCCCATGCTCGCTGAATCTTTCCAGCCGGGACCGCGAAGTCGGCTTCCTATACTGTAGTCCTGTTCGATATCGACGCTTCGCGATGACTGCTTGACTGGTGCAGGGAGTGAGCGGCTGTGATATTGTTCCAGCCTCGGTGGAGATAGCTATGGATGAATATATAACCCTGACTTACGGCGAGCCTCTTGCCGATGTATATGATCTCTGGTTTGACTCTTGTGAAGAAGCCGCCCTCGACACCCTTGCCGAACTCGCACAGGGCGGGCGCGCGCTGGAACTCGGCATAGGCACCGGGCGAGTGGCTCTTCCGCTGGCAGCGCGCGGCATAAAAGTCCACGGCATTGACGGCTCTCAGGCAATGGTCTCAAGGCTGCGTGCAAGACCCGGAGGAGAGACGATACCAGTGACGATGGGCAACTTCGCCGATGCCGCGGTCGAAGGAAAATTCTCGCTCGTCTTCGCCGCTTTCAATACTTTCTTCGCCCTGCTCACACAGGAAGAACAGGTGCGCTGCTTTTCGAACGTCGCCGCGCGGCTCGAAGCGGGAGGAGTGTTTCTGCTGGAAGTCTTCGTGCCTGATATGACGCATTTCGATCAGGGGCAAAGCATCCGAGCCACGGCAGTGACCAACGACCGCGTGAGTTTGAAGGTATCCCAGATAGATAAGGTCAGACAGCGGATGAAGAGTCAGCATATCGTATTCACCGATGGCGGGGTCAGAATTTTTCCGGTCGAGATTCGATATGCGTGGCCGTCCGAGTTGGACCTGATGGCCCGCAACGCCGGACTGCGATTGCGTCACAGGTGGAGCGACTGGCATCGGGAAGCGTTCACATCGAACAGCGAAAAGCATATTTCTGTTTATGAGCGATCCGCCTGATGGCTCCGCCCGCGCTCGCTCAGCTAACGAAAACACATGCTGATTGAGAGAATCGCTCGCCCGATGAAAAGCAAAAGAGCAAAACGCATCGCAGTAATTTGTATCGGCCTTGCTCTCGCGCTGACCGCACTCCTTTGGCCCGGACTTCCGTGGTCTGCCCGCGTTCATCGCACACTTCGCCGCGCCGGGGTGAAAGCTCAAATCAAACTCGCCGAATGGCGCGGCCATAATCCGAGAGCAGCTTTGCTCAAAGGTCGCTTGATCGGCGACAACGAGATCGAAGCCTTCACGGGCGCGCGCATCACGGCGATGGAATCGCCCTCCGGCTATGGTGCGTTGGCCGATGCGGAAGGAGTATTTCTGCTGCCTCACCTCATCTGGTATCCCGATGCTCGATACACCCTGACCGTGACAACGAGCAGCGATCAAAGCAAAGAGATCGAAGTCGCCGCGCCTGCCATCTACCCCGAAGCGGGCGTGATCGACTTGGGCGATGTGCGATTCACGGGCGAAGAAGTTTCTCTGCCGGAACCGGGCGTGCGACGGATGGATTACGATGAGGCGAACGACCGATTTTATCGCGATACATTCGATCAGATCACAGCCAATGCTGCGACTGATCATGAAAAAATCGATGCGATCAACCGCTATGTGGCCTCGAAGCTCGATTACGAGGTGAAGGCTCGAAGCTTCGACAATCCGCGCCGGATCATAGAAGGAGGAGCGGCTTATTGCGTATTTCTCGCCGAGGCTATGGGCGCAATCACCGAGTCGGGTCATTATCCGACAAGGATCGTTCACCTCACGGACAGCCCTGAATATCTTCACACTCACACCGTAGTCGAAGTTTATTACGCCGACCGATGGCACATTTACGATCCGACCTACGGGGCGCATTATCTCAACAGGCAGAATGTCGCGGCCAGCTATGCGGAGTTGAGGCTCGATCCCGGATTGATAAGGCCAGACAGGTTCGAGAAGTTCGACCCTGAAATTTATGGCGAAATCTTCGACTGGATGCCCGGAGTTTACCGATCAGGGATGCATCAGATTTATAAAATCAGCAGGTGAGATTGGCTCAAACCATCTGCCTCTGATGATCATTGATCTCGCTTTTTCAGAAGGTCATAATTCGAACAGATGAGCAGCGAAGACTTCACCAGTTTGATCGAGGATTTTACGGGCGCGCTCTCCGAAGAAGAATGCGTCGCGCTCATCCGGTTGAGCGAGAGCGTGGGATTCGCCCCTGCGATCATCCCCGGATCGCTCGACGGGCCTTTCGGTTTCACCGTTCTCGCCGGACGCAACAACCATCGCGCTTCGGTCGACGATGTTCAACTCTCGGCGGCGCTTTGGAAGAGGATCGCCCGTTGCGCGCCCGCTGTTGTTGCGAACCGCCGCGTTTCGGGGTTGAATGAGCGGCTCAGGTTTTATCGCTACGACGCAGGGCAGGATTTTCCCGCGCACACGGACGGCTGCTACCTTCGCGCAAACGGAGAGCGGAGTTTGTTGACGCTGATGATTTATCTCAACTCGAATTTCGAGGGAGGCGAAACATTTTTCCTGCAATCGGGAAAATTGATCGCGCCCGCGATGGGAAAGGCGCTCGTTTTTTCGCATCACCTCTGGCACGAAGGAAAGCGAGTGACCGAGGGGCGCAAGTACATACTCAGAACGGACGTGATGTATGAATGAACAGGATTTGAAACATCTCCGTCGAGCCATCGCTCTGGCCGCAAGCGCGAGAGAGAAAGGCAATCACCCATTCGGCTCGCTGCTGGTCGGTGAAAATGGAAGCATGTTGATAGAAGCCGAAAACACCAACGTGACCCAGGACGACATCACCGCGCACGCGGAGATGAACCTCGCGAGAATGGCCGCTCGAAAATATTCTTTGGACGAACTGGCCCGTTGCACGCTTTATTCCAGCACCGAGCCTTGCGTGATGTGCGCGGGCGCGATCTACTGGGCGCATATCGGCAGAGTCGTTTACGCCCTCAGTCAGCAGAGCCTCTGCGAGATGGCTGGCTCTGCGAGAGGGCCGCTTTCCTGTCGCGGTGTATTGACTCATATAGAAGTCGTCGGCCCTGCGATTGAAGAAGAAGCGCAGAGGGTGCAGGAGGGATTCTGGAATCAGGGAGCGAGTATCTGAGATTGAGAAGATTATTGCGGCTCTCGCGTGGCTGGTGTTAGGATGTCCCGACCTGGCCCATTTCATAAAAGAACGGAGAAACGGATGAAGAAAAAAATATCGCCGCTTTTAATGATGATCGCTCTCATATCTCACATCTCTCCGGCTCAGACGCAGACGATCAACGCGCAGACTTCGGCGGAAAGAGCAGCCTCGTTGCTCGACAAATCCGGCTACACTTTTCGCAAGGCTTCCAACAACGTGTGGGTCGTCAGCTTCACGGGCAAACAGATCGCCGATATTCAGGTAGTGATAACGACCGTGCCTGATCTATTGCTGGCGGGCATCACCGTCGCCAAAAAAAGACAGATGAAGCCCACGGCGGAATTCTTCTACAAACTGCTCAAGCTCGCTCACACCTACGACCTCGTTAAAGTCGGCCTTGATACGGATGATGACCTCTTCGTGCGGATCGAAGCGAAGATGAGGACTATGGATGTCGATGAGTTCAAAGCCTATGTCAAACAGGCCGCGGCTGCTGCCGATGAAATCTACGGCGAGATAAGACCACTACTCAGCGCGCAATGACTATGAGCAAAACCGATTTCATCATAGACGCCTGGGCGCAACCGGTCTCGCCTGCGGCTTTTGGGCTGATGCCGGAAATAGCCCGACTGTTCAAACAATCAGGCTCGGCTCATCTGCTCGAAACGGGGCTTACTACGGATCAGATCGTCGAAGAGATGGATCGCGCAGGCGTCCGTCATTTGATGCTTTCCGCGTGGCATCGCCGCGAAGGCTGGATATTCCATAATGATGAAATCAGTGAGATGACCCGACGCTACCCTGACCGCTTCACGGGAGTAGCGGCAGTCAATCTCGAACGTCCAATGGAGGCCGTGCGCGAGCTTGAGCGCGCGGTTCGCGATTTGGGATTCAAAGCCCTTCGGGTCGTTCCGTGGCTTTGGAGCAGACCGCCCAACGATAAATTCTATTTTCCGCTCTATGTCAAATGTATAGAACTCGACATACCCTTTTGCACTCAGGTCGGACACACAGGCCCGCTGATGCCTTCCGAGACAGGCCGACCTGTTCCTTATCTCGATGAAGTCGCGCTCACGTTTCCCGAACTCAGAATCGTCGCCGGTCACATCGGTCATCCCTGGACTGACGAAATGATCGGCGTGGCGTGGAAACATGAAAACGTCTATATCGACACCTCCGCTTACCTGCCGAGGTACTATCCGCCGCAACTCGTTCATTACATGAAAACCTACGGCAGGGACAAGGTTCTTTTCGGAACCAACTTTCCGCAACTCTCGCTCGTGAAATGCGTCGAGCAGGCTGCCGCTTTGGAATTGCCTGACGATGTGAGGAGCCGTTTCCTGGGGGACAACGCGCGTCGGGTTTTCAAACTCTAGCCGAAGCCCGACCCAAAATCATTCCCGTGCGACGAGCGCGGACGCTTGTGAGCGTTCAAGCTCATAGCAGAGGCGATGGCTTATGCAGATTGTTGTATATGATACGATTTCGATGTTGCGCCCGCTCTTCGAGCTTCGAGTCCATCCCAAAGAACTATTCGAGCGCGCACAGAAACCGCTCTACGGCCCCGACGGGTTGTTGAATCTTATAAGCGCGGCGATGAAGGAAAAAGCCGGAGGCGGATACGATGTAATGGTGTCGGCGGCCCGCGACGGATATGCGGTCATGATGGCCCAGCAGATGTGGGGACTCTTCAACCCCAGACGCAAACAGGAGGCTTCCCATTGGGCGTTTGCGCAGATGATCGAAGCCGACATCATCAACGCCGCGAGGGCGTGGATAGGCCGGTTCGATCAGTTCTCAGGGTCGAGCGGACTATCGCGCATGGAATGCTTCATACTGCCTGCCGACCCGGCCAATCGCTCGGTGATGATTTCGAGCTACGGACTGAGCGGATTCGGCGGAGCGCCGGGTTATGTGTTGATTCAGATATGGCCCAGTCGCGGAAATCTCGCCCGTCTCGGAGCCGCGCTCGCTCGCCTGTTTACGCATAATGTGAGATGGTCGCTCGCGCGGCGAATAAAAAGCGCGACTTTGGGCGATTTCCTCGCGCTCGAAGGTCTGGCTTCAGGTGTGGTGGCGCAGTTCTGCGCGGAGTCGGAGCGTGAGCCATGGCTTGCCTCATTTCGCAAACCTGATGACTGGGATGCTGCGCTCGATCACGTCGCGCGCATCTACGGAGTGAAATCCTTTTCGGAGATAGTAACGAACGTCTATGGAATCAGCGAGCAGATTGGAGAGGCGCGAGGCGCGCCGACGGCGAGAATGAAACCCGAAGAGATCGATTATGCGCGTGGGGTTATAAACCGCTCGCTCGAAGTCTCGGATGCGCGCATCATCGCGGCTCATCTTTACGGCGACGAGATAGTGGCGGCTCAGGGGCATCCGACGGTCGGGCTTCCGACTTACGCCGGATTCGAGATAGCTCATCACATGGTTCGAAATTATCTGCAACAAACGGGGGCGAGCCTTGCGGAAGCGGCGTCGAAACCGACGGAAGAAATTTTGCGCGAGTCGAAATTTTTTGACTGATGACTCCTGCTACTCAAAATTTTTCCTGGCCGCGCAAGCGGCGCAAAGAAGGTAGCCAGACGTGAAACGTCTGGAACGATCAGATAAAGTGATCGCGCGTTGAAGACGCGCCAGAAATGTATGCCTTCAACACACACAAGCTTCATGTCCACCTGATCTTTTCGACCAAAGAGCGGCTGCCTCTGATCTCCAAACGATGGCGGGGCAGATTGCACGCTTATCTGGGCGGGGTTGTCAGAGGATTGGAGGGCATGCCATTGGCTGTCGGCGGAATAGAAGACCACGTTCACTTGCTCGTCGGATGGGTGCGATTAAAAGTGGGACTTCCAATATGGAGTGCGGTAACAAGTTACCGCTTTTGATTGGAGAACAAAAGCGGTAACTTGTTACCGCACTCCAAAATCAGGCTTCTGTCTTCAAGGAGAGGCCACTTAACAGGTCGCACGGTCAAACAGGTGATAAAACGAGAGTCCCACTTTTAATCGCACCCTCGTCGGATTGAAGTCTTCGCATCGGCTTGACTATTTTTTGCGTGACTTGAAAGCAGATTCTTCCGAATGGGTACATACAGAGATTGGAGAAAGAATCTTCGCCTGGCAAAAGGGATATGGAGCTTTTACAGTTAGTCCGTCGAATATCGAAGGCGTAAGGCGATATGTTCTGAATCAAGAAAAACATCACCAGCGCAAAACTTTTCAGGAAGAGTATGTCGAGTTATTGAAGGCGAGCGGAATTGAATACGACGAGCGATATTTATGGTAAACGTCTGGCGCATCTTCAATGCGCGGATCATACGCTTGACGATTCCAGACGTTTCACGTCTGGCTACCTTCTTATCTGCGTCTGCCGACGCAGATGCAGATAAATTTTTGAGCGAGTCGGAATTATTCGTCGAAATTTTTTGACTGATCAACTGTCGAACACCTCTCTCACCTTGAGCGAAAGAGATGTCGGAGTGAAAGGTTTTTGAATGAAGGCCACATCCGTATCGACGATGCCGTGGCGAGCAAGCTCGTTATCCGTGTAGCCTGACATATAAAGCACCTTCATATCGGGGCGCACGCGCGTGAGTCGCTCGGCAAGGTCGGGGCCGCTCAGATGCGGCATCACTACATCGGTCAAAAGCATGTGTATACATCCTTCGTGCCGCTCGCACATCAGCAATGCCTCGCCGCTCCCCGTCGCTGCTACGACCGTGTAACCGCAAAGCCTCAGAACCTCGCTCGCCATATCGCGTATGACCTTCGAGTCTTCGACCAGAAGTATGGTTTCACTTCCGCGCAGCATATCAGCGCCGCGCGATATCGTCGCAAGCTTTTCGGCTCGTTCATAAACTCTCGGCAAATAGATCGCGAAGCGCGCTCCTTTTTCAATATCGCTTTGAACCATTATATTGCCGCCGCTTTGACGGATGATGCCGTAGACGGTCGATAGTCCCAGCCCCGACCCGCGCCCTTTTGTGGTGAAAAACGGTTCGAAGATGCGCGAGCGAGTCGCTTCATCCATACCCACTCCCGTATCGCTGACTGTCAGACGTACATAAGGGCCGGGGCCGATCCCTACCGGTCTACCGGAATCGAGCGACAGGTTGGCGGTTTCAATCGTGAGCTTGCCGCCCTGAGGCATCGCATCGCGGGCGTTGACGGCGAGGTTGAGCATCACCTGTTGAATCTGCATCGCGTCGGCTTTGGTGCATCCCAAATCGGGAGCGAGCACGGTGACGAGTTCCACGTCTTCGCCAATGATGCGACTGAGCAGGCGGCTGTTTTCGGTGATGACATCGTTGAGATCGATCACGCGCGGTTGAAGCACCTGCTGACGACTGAAGGCGAGCAGTTGATTGGTAAGCGAGGCCGCCTGCACGCTGGCCTTTTCCACTTCCTCTATTTCCTTTCGCATCGGGTCAGTGTCGGAGAGGCGACGCAGTATCAGTTGCGTGTAGCCAAGTATCCCCGTGAGCAGATTATTGAAATCGTGCGCCACTCCGCCCGCCAGCATGCCTATGGCCTCCATCTTCTGCGACTGTAGAAGCTGATGCTCAAGCTCTTTGCGCTCGGTGATGTCGGTTATCACGCCCTGAACGCCCGTGATTCGCCCCATCGAGACTACGGATTTTCCTGAACTGCGCACCCATCGCACCTGACCCGCTTTCGTCACCAATCGACACTCGAATGTCTCGCTTATGCCGGAGAGATACTTTTTGAAGTAATGTCGAGCCAGCCGACGGTCTTCTTCATGAAGAAATTCAGTAAGGGGTCGGCCCGCGACTTCCCGTGGAGCATATCCGCTCAAAGCCTGCACTGAAGGGCTTATGTATTTGATGAGACCATTAGGATCGACCGCATAAATCACATCCGAAAGATTTTCGACAAGCTCGCGATATTTTTCTTCCGACGCGCGCAGAGCCTCTTCAGCCCTTCTGCGCTCTGAAGCCTCGATGGCGAGCGAAACCAGATCGGCGACCGATGCCGCGAAGTCCTGCTCTTCTGCCGTCCACTCTCTAGCGGTCTCCGTCTGCTCGTGGCAAAGCACGCCTACTATCTTCCCGCGCAGCCAGATAGGCACATCGAGTATGGAAGCCACTCGGCGAGGGATGAAATGATCGCGGGCGAATTCGCTCGTTCGCGGATCGATTGCGGCGTCGCGTGCCGCAATCGCGCGATTGGTCGCAAGAGATTCGAAATACAAGGGATAGAGCGCGACCCTCAGAGTCGCTCCGCTCTGATGAGTTTTTCCGCTCGACAGGTAAAGGTCAGCGCAGATTATTTCGGATTTTTCCTCGTTGAAAAACCACACCCCCGCGCGTTCTATTCCGAGAGTCGCCACAGCGACTTCGGTTATTTTTCTGATCTCTTCGTCGAGGTCTGAAAGGTCCATCTGCGCAAGTCTGAGCAGAGCCTTCTGATGATGAATGGTCTGCTCGGCTTTCTTTTGAAGAGCTTCTTCGGCCCGCTTGCGCTCGGTGATGTCGGTCGAATTGAGGATGGCCGTCACCACGCGGCTGTCGCTTATTACGGGATTGAGCGCGCAGGCGTACCAGGCTTCTCGCCCGTGAACCAGGGCTGGCATCTCGAAGGTCGCGCTGACGGCTGTTTCAAAAACCTGCTCCACACGAGATCGCACAGCCAGAGCCGTTTCATCCGACAGGTAATCGTAGACGAAGGAGCCGATGGTTTTCTCTCTGGTCAATCCCGGAGCCGGACGATTGACGTGCAGTATCCTTCCCTCGCCGTCGATGGTGTAGACGAGTTGGGGGGCGCTTTCGATAAGCGTGCGCCATCGGGCCTCGGATTCCTGAAGCGCTTTTTCGGCCCGCTTGCGCTCGGTGATGTCAAATCCGGTTATGAGCATAGCGGGCTGGCCCTGATACTCGATGATGGCCGCCGCGCTCTCGATCCATATTTCCTCGCCTCTTCTTGTCACGATTTTCACTTCATTGCGAGGGGCGAAATATTCGCCCCTCTGACGGGCAAGTCCGCGCTCGCGCACTTTGTCTCTTAAATCGTCATGCGCCAGTTCCCAGAAATCCATTTTCAGAAGTTCGTCGAGAGTGTAGCCGGTGGTCAGAAGAGTATAAGGATTCGCATAAATGATGCGAGAGCCGCGAGCGATCAGTATGGCTGCTGAGACGGTCTCGGCCAGCGTGCGAAACAGAGATTCGCTCTTTCTCAGACCCGCGCGTTTGCCTGCGCCGGTTTTGACGACCGCAGCGCGGACGCGCAAAGTTTCTTTCGGTTTCTTCTGCGATGAAGTCGACTTATTCCGTCGTCTCATCGGCTTCTCAACAGGCATATAGCTCTCCTGTTCTCCTACTCGCAGCGCATTCGGGGCAAACTCTGTCCGCAGGACGGGCGTCAGATGCTCGATCCGTCAGCAAATGCCCGACTCGAAGAGTGCGAGCAGGGGAAGCGGAGAGACCGCGAACAAACCGTGCGGGGAGCCTGTCGCGTCTGCAACCTCTCAATCAACCGCCGCCATCCTAAGGCGGCTCCTTCTGACGGGACAGTTAATGAAAATTTCGCAGAGCCGCGGCGCAATGCTATTTTGGTTAGCTTCCGCCATAAATGCAATAGTCTATATTTCCCATCCCGCTCGCAGCTTGATATGCTTCCCTTCGCGGAAAAATATTCAGGAGGAAGTTGTGCGAATATTTCTCATCGCAGCGATAACAATCATAATCGCAGCCTCGACGATTTCGGCGCTCTCTCAGGAGCGGCGCTACTCCTGGCCCGCGCCGCGCTATGAGGTGAGAGTCGAGCAGGACGTAATGGTCGCTATGCGCGACGGAGTTCGCCTTGCCCCCGATATGTTTTTCCCGCAGGACTCGAAGGCAAACTCCCTGTGATCCTCATACGCACGCCTTACAACAAAGCCTATCACCGCGCAAACAGGCGCGGCGAAGCCCGTCAGTTCGCAAGTCAGGGCTACATAGTCGCGGTTCAGGACACGCGCGGACGGTTTGCTTCCGAAGGCGAATTTACGGTTCAAGGCGGCGATGTTTACCTGGACGGCAAGGCTTACAACGTGCAGGAAGGCATCGCTCGCGCCCGTTATCGCGAAGGCTTCACGAAGAAAGTCTGGATGAAGGCGGGCGGAATTTACAAAGTGGAAATTGATCTTGAAGCGACGAGCAGTTATTTCGGGCCGGGGCATCGTATCAGGGTGGAAGTCGCCAGCAGCAACTTCCCTCGCTTTGATCGCAACCTCAACACGGGCGGAAAGAATTACGACGAGACTCGATGGATAGTGGCGGAAAATAAAGTTCATCACTCCGCGCGCTATCCGTCTTTCGTGCTGCTGCCCGTCATACCTTGAGATGAATTGTGCGAGAAATAAAAATGGACAGGATCAACAGCATTGTCCGAAGCGAGTTCAATCCTGTCGATCCTGTCCTTGTTGTCGGAGGATCAATCCGCAGCTTCAGAAGCGGCCCTTGCTCGCGGAGCGGCGCGGCGCGCGTGAACGGCTTTGTTGACCGCGTGCAGGTAAGCGCGCGCGCTCGCTTCGATGACATCGGTGGAAGCGGCTCTTCCTGTGAAAACTTTTCCGTCGAACTCGACATGCGCAAACACTTCGCCTACGGCATCGCTTCCGCGAGTGACCGAATGCACAGAGTAATCGACGAGTCGCCCCTGCATACCGGTGAGAAAATTGATGGCCTCGCACACTCCGGCCACCGGCCCGCCCGATTGCTCTGCGCGCGACATCCATTGCCCGTCGCGTTCGAGCGTGACAGTAGCCCACGAAGTTTTCGACGTGCCTGCAACGGCTTCGACTGATCGCAGCTTGAATGTTTCCGGTATCTCGCGCAATCCGTCCTGAAGTATGGCGATGAGGTCTTCGTCGTAAATTTCCTTCTTCTGATCGGCAAGCAGCGTGAACAGCTTGTAGGCCTTGTCCAACTCGGCGCGAGACAACTGATATCCCATCTCTTCGTATCGCTTTTGCAGGGCGTGGCGACCGGAGTGCTTGCCTAAGACGAGCGTGCTTTGTTTCACGCCGACCATCTCAGGCCGCATTATTTCGTAGGTCAGGCTGTTGGCCAAAACGCCGTGCTGATGAATGCCCGCTTCGTGAGCGAAGGCGTTGCGACCGACTATCGCCTTGTTGGGTTGAACCTGAATGCCCGTGATGTTCGATAGCATCTGGCTCGCGCGATAAATCTCTTCGGTGTTGATCGCGGTTTGATACTGAAGCAGATCGTGGCGCACAGTGAGAGCCATAGCTATTTCTTCAAGCGATGCATTGCCCGCGCGCTCTCCTATGCCGTTGATGGTGCATTCGACCTGTCGCGCGCCCGCTTCTATGGCCGCCAGAGTATTCGACACGGCCATGCCGAGATCATTGTGACAGTGAACTGAAACGATGGCGCGGTCGATGTTTTCGACCCTCTCTCTGAGAGTCGTGATGATGTGAGTAAACTCTCGCGGTATGGTGTAGCCGACCGTATCGGGTATGTTGATGATCGTGGCTCCCGCGCTTATGGCTGTGCGGACGACTTCGCAGAGGAATTCCAGATCAGTACGCGTGGCGTCTTCGGGAGAAAACTCGACTTCGGGCGCGAGATTGCGAGCCAACCTCACTGCGCTATCGATTTGATCGAGAGCTTCCCGGCGCGTGATCTTGAGTTTGTATTCGAGGTGGATATCGCTTGTGGCGAGAAAGGTGTGGATGCGCGGGCGGTCGGCTTCGCGGAGAGCTTCCCAAGCACGCTCAATATCTTCCGGCAACGCCCGCGCAAGACCTGCGATGATGGGGCGGCGGCAATTGCGAGCTATCTCGCGCACCGCCGCGAAGTCATCATTTGAAGCTATGGGAAAACCAGCTTCGATTATGTCGACGCCCAGCGTTTCAAGCTGGCTTGCCATACGAAGTTTTTCTTCCAGGTTCATGCTGCAACCCGGCGATTGTTCGCCGTCACGCAGCGTAGTATCGAATATGAAAACGCGATCAAACATATCCAACCCGCCTTTCCCTGCTTTGTCAGCGCAGACCCTCGGCCTGCGGTGCGAATGTGAAGACAGTGGATAACACGATTCCAGAATGCGGGCAAATAGATAATCTTTATGAAGTGATAAGCGGGAGAAGTGAAGACCGAAGCAGATATATTCCAGTAATACTATTGCTCGTGCCGCGTAGCGGCACTATGACTTTAGCCCGGTGTTTCAACGCCGGGAATGGTTCAGTGCGTTTATTCTCGTCGCGTCAGCGACGATTGAATTATTCAGCCGTCGCTGACGCGACGATGATATCTACGCGCGCTTGTCCGCGCACTAAAGTACGCGGCTAAACTCAACTGCCGCTACGCGGCAGAGGTGACAAAGTAGATTTACTTTATTCATGACCGCCTCTGCTTCTTCTCGCGGGTTCTTCTTTTTATAGATATGCTGAGGTACTCATCGAAAGAGGCGAGTCCTGTTGCAATATACTGAGCCTTTATGAGGCGGCTGAGCAGCCTTTTTGGTATAGAGTTAGGCTTGATTGTAGCACTCACAAGTATCGTCGGTTTGTAGTAGATTTCATCCAAATGCACAATCCAAGCTCTGACGATGCCTTAAAGAGTCGTATAAGAGAGCTTATTGCATCGGCAAAATCTCATGACCAGCTACCACGGTCGGATTACGACGAACAAGCCGCTGTGGGATGAATCCTCTTGCTTTCGAAATCTTTTCGAGAGTGAAAACCGAAGCGGCGGATTAGCAGGGTTTCTTTTGTTTATCCATGCTAATCCGTCGCAAGCCACCCGTCCCGCATCCTATTGTTCGGGCGCGGCGATTGACTTCATCATCAGGTTTTCGATGAAGAACTCCATCATTCGATCCTGCCTTATCCCTGAATGCCCCTGATCCGGGCCGACCTGAACTTCGAAACTCTTCCCGGCCTTCTGCAACGCCTGAATCAGTTGCATGGAATTAGACGGATGCACGTTGTTATCCGCCGTCCCGTAGTAAATCATCAAGCGGCCTCTTAGTTTGTCCGCATAATTCATCGCGCTGCCCGCATCATAGCCTTCCTTGTTTTCCTGCGGAATCCACATATAGCGCTCGGTGTAGATCGTGTCGTAATGCCTGAAATCGGTCACGGCTGAAGAAGCGCAGGCGGCCTGAAAAACATCGGGGTGTCTGAGCAGGCACAGCGCCGAAGCGTATCCGCCGTAAGAGGAGCCGAAGATGCCCACGCGATTTTTATCGACATAAGATCGGCTCCACAGCGACCTCACTCCCGCCGCCTGATCGTCCATCTCGACCACGCCCAACTTCATATAGATCGCATCGAGGAATCGCTTGCCGCGTCCTCCGGCGCTTCGCGAATCGAGCGAGGCGACGAGAAAACCATATTCGGTGAGCGCGCTCGGAAGAGTGAAAGTTTCTCTCGCTCCGTTCGTGGCCGGGCCAGCGTAAACCGAGACGAGCAGCGGATACCGTTTAGCGGGATCGAAATTCGAGGGGAAGTGAAGCAGTCCGTGAAGCTCGGTCACACCGTCAGCCGCTTTGTAACGGATCAACTCGACGCGCTTCAGATTAAGCTGCTCGAATCGGGTAGTATCGCTTTTGGCCAACTCTTCGATCATCTTCCCGTTTGAATCGATCAACCGCGTCGCGGGCGGCGTGTTGTGAGTCTGAGCCACATCGATGAAATGTTTTCCGTCAGGCGCGATGTCTACGGCGTGATTGAAAGCCGGATCAGTGAGGCGGCGGTCGCCTCGGCCATCGAGCGCGACGCGATGAAGTTGGAGCTTCATGTGATTGTCGCCATCGCGAGCCATGTAATAAAGCAGATTGGCTTCTTCATCGACCTTCACGATGTTGGCGACTTCGAATGCGTGACTCGTGAGCGTGGCAAGCATTTTGCCGCTGATGTCGTAGAGATAAAAATTTCTCCAGCCCGTTCGCTCCGAAGCCCAGATGAATCGTTTGCCGTCCTTGAGAAACTGCATCAACGGAGAATTCGCAGTCCAGCTTGCGAGCCACTCTTCGCGAACCACCACACGGCATTTGCCCGTCTGCGGATTGCAGGCCGTCATCTCCATTATGTTCTGACGGCGATTCGTGCGATTGAATAGCAGTTCACTTCCGTCCGGCGACCACGAGACGCGATAGATGTAGTGGCCCACGACCGCATTATCGAACGGCTTCCCGTCGCGCGACGCGACCTGAATGGTCTTTTTCGTCTCGATGTCATAGATGAAAATATCCGCGACCGGATTTGGCGCGCCCGCTTTCGGATAGGCTTCGATGTCGATTTTGCTTTGCAGCCGCGTCTGATCGAGTTGCAGGTAATAGTCCGGCACCTGACTTTCATCGAAGCGATAGTAAGCGATTTTTTTGCTGTCGGGCGACCACCACATCGCGGTGTTTTGATTGAGTTCTTCGCCGTAAACCCAGCTTGCCACGCCGTACTTGATGCGAGCGCGCTCGTTGCCGTCGGAAGTTACGGCAAATTCATTTGCGCCGCTGGCGTCGCCGAGCCACAGATTGCGGTCTCGATAAAAAGCTTTGAGTTTTTTGTCAGGCGAGATGGCCGAATCGAACTGCCGCCCGCGCGCAGGCCCGCCCTGCGGTCTGCGGCCCGCGCCTCTTCCGGTCTGATCGGTTGTGTCGGCTGTCGAGGGAGCAGTTTCGGTCGCCGTGCGCGCGGCTATGTCATATCGAAAGGTTTTGCCGTCTTTGCCGTATTCGAACGCTTTGCCGCCGTCGAGCCATTTGACCGCAAGCGTTCCCATTTTGACAGAGCCGGGAATCTCGCGGCTCATCTTCTGAAACTGATCATAACCGGGCAAGGTCTTGAGGCGATCTTGAGCGATGGAAGCCGCCGACGAGATGACGAGCAAAGCTGCGAGAGCGATGACCGTTTTTTTGTTCGAAGCGCGTGTGGCGGTGTTTTTCATTTCGTGTCTCCTTCTCGAAAAGGCTGAATCTGCGTCCACTGTTTCGCCGGAGGATTCGCGCAGTAGCGAGTTTGAGCTTGCAGGCCTTCTGACCTCGCTTGTTTTTGCAAAGGCATTGTGGTTTGGCTTGTCGGAACTGTCAATGGTGAGAGCAGGACATCCTCAATCAATCATGATTTCGAGTCATTCATTTGATGTCGGGAAGTGACGAGCTCATAAGCTATCTGATAACTGAAAGTATCGCTCTCGTCGAGATGCCTGAAAGCATTGATTGCAGGCGTGCCGTCGCGCAACAGCCGTCGATGATCCGATTTCTGATTGCGACCGAGGTGGCGCTTGTTGATGCAGGCCAGAAAAGTCAGGCCCTTGTCCCATTCCCGTCGGGAGATGTGATAACAGGCCAGCGAGCCGAGGATTTCAGGCGCGTTCGGGGCAAGGCGCAGCGCGTATAAAATAAGCTGGCGGGTTTTTTTCCCCTCGCGGCCTCGGACTAACCCCAGGCGGCAACGATGATCTGCCATTCGTTTGAGAGACGGAACATCGCCGGGGCAAACTCTCAGCACTCGCTCCACGCGCTGACGGGCCTCTTCATCGCGTCCCAGGGCGCGCAAAGCGATGTAACTTTCACTGAGCGCCATTATGTCATCAGGACTTATTTTCAATGCCTCATCGAAGGCTTCAATCGCTCTGGCCGCATTGCCCGACGCAAGGCACGTCATGCCCAGGCGGAGCCAATGTATCGAGTTCTGCGGCTCTCTGAAAGCCGCTTTCTTGAACCTCTCGATCGCTTCATTGAATTGTCCGAGGCAGTCGGCGATCAATCCGGCCAGGTGGAGACGCGTGCCTTCGCTGCGAGTCTCGCGCAGGGCCATCTTATAAATCGCTACGGCCTCTTCATCCCTGCCCAAAAGGTGCAAAGTATTGCCTAGCTGCGCGCACACAGCGACCGACCGGGGTTGGATTTTCAGCACTTCGCGGTATTCTTCGACCGCCTCATCCCAACACCCGGTAGCGTAAAGGAGATCGGCTCGTTCCAGCCGTTTTTTCCATCCGCGAGGGTGACGCTCGATGTACTCGCAGAGGGTATTGAGCCTCGTTTCGGGTCTTGCCGGTATTTGACTGAGGAAAAGATGAATGGCTCTGGCTTCTCCCGAAGCGAGCGGGATGTGCAGTACGCGCGTGGCATTGATGTCAACTTTTATCTCGCCCCGGTCTTCAAGGCGAGGTCTCACGGAAGCTGTGAGATGAGTGATTTCATCGCGCGCTCGTTTTTTCGGGATCAGAGGTTTTCCCCCTGAGAAGTAAACGGCGATCTCTTTTTGAAGAATATCTCTCGCTTTTTGAATTCGCTTCCGGGCGTTTTCAACAGAGATGGCGAATCGCTCGGCAAGCTCCGGGTAAGTCCGCTCCTGAATGACGCGAAGAATGAAAAGGTCTCGGAGATGAGCCGGTAATTTGTTGATCGCATGCAGGAGGTGAATTTCCACTTCGCGGCGCAGCAAGGCATCCTCAGGCGATTCCATGATCTGGCTTGCGCGAAAATACCGGGGCCGGTTTATAAATTCGTCCTTGAGGTCTTCGACGCCTTCTGAGGCGATGAACTTTTTCGATCTCTTATGAACATCCCTGCAGAGGTTATAAGTCAGGCGAGTGAGCCACGCCTTGCAGTTTTCGATGTCGTAGGCATACCTCGGCAACTGATGCCACGCTTTGAGCATAGCCTCACTGAGCGCATCCTCTGCATCATTGTGCATGCCTTTCATCTGGCTGAGACATATGGTGTAGAGATGTTTTTTATGCTGTTCCCACAGGAGCCAGAATGCGGCGTGGTCGCCTTCGGCCAGACGGTTTAAGAGCAATCTTGTTTCCTGCGCTTCGCGAGTGGGTTCTGAAACTGCGGATGGGAAGAATTTATTGTTGTGGATTTCTGCGTATGTATTAGTAGCCACTGGTATCGCGCCTCCCCATAAGTTACCTGATAAAGAACATGTCCGCGTCGAGGAGTCCTCTCCTGAAAGGCCCGCTTTCGCGCTCTAAACAAATTCAAAACGAATGAATGCCTGCTCAATGCGCTATCGATCCGGTGTCGATAGAATTCGGTCAGGTAGTATTGCAAACTCCCCCCGCCCATTTTAATATCGCGCAAAATGAGCCAAAACTCCCTCAGCAAACAGTAAGTGAAGTGACATTATATAGCCGGACTCAATTCTTTCAAGGCGGATATGCCTATGATCAGCGGCTGATTGAAATCAGAGCGTGCAGATTTTTCGATCAGGCGAGGGACAAACCTGTGAGGCTGCGCGATTTCTGCGGCTCTCCGAATCGAGGTATGAGGACAGGGCTTTTATTTCGGCTCAAGCCATTCGCTCACCGTAAGAAGTTTTCCGCTTTCGCTATCCACCCTGACGATACAGGCTCCGCGACAGCCGATTCTACGGTTGGCGTTGTAGGTCACGGGCGCGGTCAGGCCGGTCTGAAATCTGTACAGACCTTCGAGCGACTCGACGAGTTTCTGTCGGCTCGCGTCGCGTCCGGCGCGGCGAAGCCCTTCGACGAAAATTCTCGCCGAAGCGATGGCTGAAAGCTGACTGGCCAGATTCTTTGGCGGGAGATTGTGCTTGCGGGCAAGCCGCTCGTATTCGGCCAGCCCTTCCGAAGTTCGATCAGAAGGCAAAGCCGTCATGGAGAGAAAAACCTGCGAGCCTGCCGCCTCGATGATCTCTCTGCCCGCAAGCGAGCCGGGTACGAAAAACACAGGTCGCAAATCAGCTTTCCCGGCTTCATCGAGAAAAGATTTTTGAATCTCGTTGGGCGCGAGAAAAAATATCGCTTCGACTCGCTTCTCGACGAGCCTTCGAACAAGGTCTGTCGCGTCGAACTGCTCGCGCGGCATTTCGATCATCTCGACTGCGCTCCACTTCGACTCCGCGCAGCGCTCTTTTATCAAGGCCGCCGCCGCGCGAGTCGGCTTCTCTTCTGTGTGAAGTATGACGGCCGCGGGATTGCTCGCCGCATATTTTTCTGCGGCGAATCGGCCAAGCGCATCGGCTTCATCGCCAAGCCCGGAATGGATATAAAAGATGAATGGATTGACGGGCGAAGCGGTCTGCGGGTCGAGCGTGAAGGCGCCGATGAGAGGAATCTCTGCGGCTTTGCACAGTGCGGCTATCTCTTCATCAGCGCCCGCCATAAAAACGCTCACGAGCGCGAACACCTGATCGCTCTCAACCGTTTGCTTCAATGCTCTTATTCTCTCGGCAGGCGATTCGCCCGTTTCAATCGTTTTCAAATCGATACGGCGATTGAACAGGCCGCCCTGACGGTTGATCTCGTCGAAATAGGCTCTGAGAGCCGTTTTGACGGAATCAGTCATATCAGCAAAGCGACCGTCGCTCACCACTATCATGCCTATATGGATGCTCGCGTCCGAAAGGCCGGGGTCGAGGTCGCGCCCGATCTTTTTGAGATAAGCGATCAAATCCGCGGCGTCTTCCTGCGACATCTGATATCGGGGCATAGCGATGTGCAGACGGTTGCCGCCCGAATCTATTCCCATCGAGATCGCGCGCTTGACGAGTCTTTCGGTGTAGGGCGGGCGCTTTCGACCGATTGCCGCAGTCACCTCATAAGGTCGCGTGAGCGCGTCCCAGGTCAAATTCGAGGGGGTGACTCCGCCTTCGGGTTTGCCGGTTCCGTCTCTCGCGTGGCAATTGGCGCAGACGAGGGCCGAAGCCGGAAGCGCGTCGGTGGAATCGCCTATCACGGCTTTGATATCTCTTCCCGAAGGGCTTATGCCGCGACGATAGATTTGCTGCCCGCGACGTTCTTCTGCCGTCAGTTGGTTGTCCTGAGTCGAGGACAGGTGTGACGGGGAAGGGAGCGCGGCTAAGGTTAGACAGGACAGAATCAGGATCGTGCGTTTGAGATTGCTCATCTTCAAAGTCGATTCCAGGGAGCATCAGCCCTTGTCGTTAGCCTTTGTCGTTGAGGACGCTTTCGACGACTGTGATTATGTCTTCTATCTTGGCGAGGCCGAATGCTTTTTTCCACAATCGGGTAGCCTCGTTGCCTACGATGAAAATGTTCGAGTGGTCTTCTCTGACCTCGACGTATTGCCCGATCTTGCGCAGAGCCAGTTCCAGACTCTTCTTCTCTCCGGTCACGAAATGCCAGCCCGGTCTTGCCTTCAATTGCGCGGCGTACTCTTTGAGTTTTTCAGGCGTGTCCATGTTAGGGTCGACCGACATCGATATCAAATAAGCATCCTTGCCCAGCCTCTCGCCTAACCAGTCCTGAAGTTTTTGAAACGTCCTCATCATCACGGGACAACTGCCGTGGCACGAACTGAAAAAGACGTTGATGATGACCACTCGGCCTTTGATCAGATCGCTGTAAAAGCGTAGCTTCTCGCCCGATTGATTGACCAGAACTACGTCGGTGAAATAATTTTTCGCAGCAGCGTCGGCTTCCTGTCCGGCGGCGGATTGCGCTTCACAAGTCTGCGAGCCGGATGCGATCAAAAGACCGGCCATCAGAGCGATCAGGATTAAGAAGGCTCTTTTCATTTCGGTTTTCCTTCAGTGTGCGATTCCCGTTTTTCGATAGCTGCATCGATTATGTCAGCCAGTTTAGCCGCCGGAGCAAGCCCGTAGGCGCGCGTCCACTCGCCCTTAGCATCGTTGCCGATGAGAACGAGCGGCGTATGATCTTCCTTCGTGGAAGTATACGCGCCCAAAGCCTTGAGCAATCGGTCGACTTCCGATTTCCTGCCCGTCACCAGCGTCCAGCCGCGTTTGCGGTCGAACTTCGCGCTCCATTCCTTGAGCCGTTCGGGAGTGTCCGTCACAGGGTCAACGCTCACAGAGATGAGGAAGAAGTCTTTTCCCAGTCCGCCGTCCAAAAGAGTCTGCACTTTTGAAAACGTGGCGGCCATCGGCGGGCAGATAGTCGTACAGGTTGTGAAGATGAAGTTTATCGCTACAGTCTTGCCCCGGATCAGATCGGCGTAAAAATGCACGGGCTTGCCTTCCTGATCCAAAAGTTCGACATCGGGAATCGATAGCTTCATCTTTGCGCCGTCGCCTTCCGGCTTCTTCGCAGGATGATGATGCTGATGATCCTGCTCGCCATAGGTCGGCAGGCCGGGAAGCAAACAAATCATCACAGCGATGAGCAGGGAAATCGACCTGGCGGGTCGCCCTGCCGATCTATGAAAAGCGTCTTTATAAATCATTTCAGGAAAGCTCCTTTCGGCTCACTGCTTCACGGGCTTGTCTTCTGCGGCTTCGAGTATCGTGTAAGTCGATTGATCGAATCGGACTCCAAGCGACGGGCATTGCGCGAAGACATAATACACCCCGGCTTTGGGAGGAGTGAATGATATTTCATACACGCCATCGCCTAGGGGTTGCGCCCGCTTGCGATATTGCCAGATGCCGGGAGCGAGGAAGACAAGCACTTCGACATCGCTCACGCCGTTACGCGGCGCTTTGGTTCGCGGATCGATCAGTTTGAATCGCAGGGAAACTTCTTTATCGACTTTGATGGCGCGGTCAGGGATGAGCGGCTCGACCTCGACGAGTTTGCCAGCCCGCGACGGGTCATCACCGAAATTGACGACGAGACCGAAGCAATGAACTATGCGCGGAGAGTCGAGAAAGAAAGCCACGTCGTATCGGCCTGCGCGCGGCAGTCTCGCCGTCGTCGAGTAGACTCCGGGAGATCGTTCCTTGAGGCTGCGGTCGACGACCATCGCGGCTCGCGGCTCGCGCCCGTAGTTGTTGAAGTTGCCCATCGGGGCCGCCATGCCTTCCTTGTAGTAGTAGATCGTCTTGTCGGCAGGATTGGCCACCAGCACGGCATTCGCGCCCGGAGCCTGAATTATTCCATCGGCGATGCTCGCCTTCTTCGCTCGTCCGAAGGCCGTTTGTCCGCCGGGAAAATCGGCTGGCAGAACGGACTTGCCCTCGCCGATCTGATCGAAAGGGATCATCAAAACATGCTCGCTGGATTTATGCCGGACATAAGCGAGCGTATATGAAAAGGTGATCTGATCGGGTTCTTTTTCGACCTCGACGCGATGAATGATGCGCGTAGTCGATAGGTCGAGTATGTAGACCGTGTTCTTTTCCGAATTCACCGCAAAGGCATAACGCCCATTGGGGCTGACTCGGATTTGCGTGAGTCCCGTTTCCGCCTGCGCGCGGGCGACCGGGTTGAGTCTGACCTCATCGATTGCGACTATCGTGCCTTCGCGGTTCGCGACATAAACGAGTTTGCTCACGCTTGATGAAGCCATGGATACGGGGCTTCCGCCCGTGGAGATGTCTTTGATTTTCGTAAGCGTCTTGATGTCGATGACTGAAACGGTTCCGTCCGTGGGGTTTGTGACGAAGGCGAAACGGTTATCGCCGCTGAAGGTGATTTCGTGCCGTCCTTTCCCTGTGGGTATTCGCGCTGCGACTTTCAGATTCGATGCGGTGATGACGGCGACTCCCGAATCCGTAGCTCCGTCGTAAGCGGCCCAGAGGTATTGCTCGTCGGGCTGAAGCGCGAGGCGAGTCGGATTAGGCCCCACTTCGAGATTGGTCGTAACTTTCCACAACACCGGGTCGATGACGGCGACCTGATTGGAGTCGGGCATCGAGACGAACAGTCGCGACTGATCGAAAGTGAGCGCCCAATCCTCACCCGCGCTTTTGAGAGCGATGAGGGCGAGGAGTTTCGTGCCGCCGAATTCGAAGAGCGGGTCGACGACCGTGATGGTCGAGTCATGATTTAAGGCCAGCACATAATAAGCATTCAGGTCGAGATCGGCGCGCGCGGTCAGCCCTCCGCCGATGTAAGTGCCTACCTTTTTCCCGCAGTCGAGCGTATCGCCTTCGCGACGCAGGCTGACCCACGCCGCCGGATAGGATTTTTGCAGAGGCGTTCCCGTAGCCTCATCGCTCAGTTTGAATCGAAAGGTTATATCTTCGCCTTCTTTGAGTGTGACTGATTTTTTCGCAGGGTCGGCAGGCTCAAGGTCGAATTCGATGACGATTCCTCCGCTGACTATTTTCTTTTTTGCAGTGAAGGATGGATCAGCGGCCTTCTCAGTCTGACAAAACACTGTCACGAGCGGCGCGGCAACGAGTGCAAAGATGATGGTCGATATTATGACCGAGGCGCGGAAATCAGTCGAGCCTGCGCAAGCTGAAAGCTTGCGCCGCTTCTGAAAAGTGAGAAGAAAAGCGGGCCGAGTCTCTGACCGAATCATATTAAAGGACGCTCCTTCGTTTTCACGCCACGAGCTATCTCAATATTAAGACGATTCCCGGCACAGACGTGTGAATATTTCCATCGTTCTCGGAACATAAGAAATTCACAACTCCGTGATCGAAATCGTCTTTTGTAAGTCAGAGTAACATTCCTGGCTTAATAATTTTGAGGAAAGCGAAAAAACGAGACGACGACTTTTTTAGCGCGGGGATAAGCGATGGCTTCAACCCGGCATATTTCAACACTGTTCCTGAAAAGCCACGTTCGTTGAGCGTCTCCATATCGCGTGCATTTTATGAGCAAAGTCATTCTAGCAGCCACATTGTCTACGACTGCCTCAAGCTTGAGCGACGAGATAGCCTCCCTCCCCGAAGAAGTCCACTGGCTCGACATGAGAGCCGATATTGCAAAAGATATCTCTCACGACTGGCTGCGAGATAGATTTGGCGGCCAACTGCTTTACACCCTGCGCAGTCGCGATGAGGGAGGAAACTTCGACGGCAGCCCACAGGAACGCCGCAGTCTGCTCCTTGAGGCCGCCGAGCATTACGACCTCATCGATTTGGAAGGAATGCGCGACCTGACCGCCGATTTACTCGACCAAATACCCGCTCACAAAAGGATCATCTCGTGGCACGGGCAGTCTGAGAGCCTCGCATCACTGAAGTCTCGATTCGATCAGTTTTCCGCCTTCGAAGCGCGCGCCTATAAACTCGTCACCACGTCTCGCTCGGCTGCCGACGATCTCGCGCCGCTCTCGCTTCTGAAATCTCTGGGCCGACGTGACCTCATCGCTTACGCCGCGGGACAGACCGGTTTCTGGAATCGATTGGTGGCAGCGCGACTCGGCGCTCCCGTCGTCTTCGGCGCTATCGCGAAAGAAAAGAGAGGACGCGGCGAGCCGACCATAACGCAATTGATCGAAGACTACGGATTGCCGCGCATCACTCCCATAGAAGAAATCTACGGCATAGTCGGAAGTCCCGTTCATCATTCGCTCTCGCCGCGACTCCACAATGCCGCTTATCGCGCCGTGGGGCGGTCGGCCCTGTTCGTGCCTTTTCATGTCGAGAAGTTCGAGAGTTTCTGGGACGAAGTTGTTACGAGCGGAACGCTTGACGAGTTGGGTCTGGCGATAAAGGGCCTCACGGTAGTTTCTCCGCACAAAGAAGAAGCGATGTCATCGGCCAGAGTCGCCAGCCCTATGGTTCGACGCGCCGGTTCGACCAACATATTCGTGCGGACGAACGGACACTGGACGGCGGACACGACCGACCCGGAGGGAGTCGCCCTCGCCATCGAGGAACGAGGCATCGAGATCAGGGGCCGCCGAGCCGCAGTCGTCGGATGCGGCGGAGCGGGCCGCGCTGTAGCGGCGGCTCTGGATCAGGCCGGAGCCACAGTCACTTTAGTCAATCGCGGACACGAGCGCGGGCATCTGGCCGTGCGCCTGCTTGATCTTCCATTCGTGCCGCTGTCGGATTTTTCGGCTGACGGATTTTCCATCGTCGTCAATGCCACGCCCGTTGGACGCGATGACGGACAGATGCCGTTTGCGGTCGAAGGCTTGAGCCGGGATGCCGTAGTGATCGATCTGGTTTATGGCTCGACTCCCACTCCGCTCATCGCCTCGGCTGCGGCTGCGGGGCGAGTCGCTATAGACGGGCGCGAGGTGCTGCTCATTCAGGTGCGTCGCCAGTTTCACCTGATGACGGGAAAAGAAATGCCTGACGATCTGGCTCGGAGCCTTCTCGGAGGCGGGGTCGAATTTGCAACCGCGCGCAAAGCCGATGCCTCGCCCGCAGCTTAGAAAGGACATCGCTATGCAAAGCATATCCCTGAAGATGCGAACGGACGATGAATTGAAAACCGAGACAGCGGGCGGCGCAATCGATAGCTCGCCGCTCGTCGGCACGTGGATCAACACCGATAAAGCGACGGGCGGAATCACAAAACTCATTTTGTCAAAAGAAGGCTCCTCATTC
>Ga0187893_10001452_pt1 | contig 56765 bp, 42 predicted proteins | sample MA1701074metaG_FD_139574 | JGI IMG/M metagenome (GOLD analysis project Ga0187893, IMG submission 139574) | White microbial mat communities from a basaltic lava cave in the Kipuka Kanohina Cave System on the Island of Hawaii, USA - MA170107-4 metaG ...
GCGCCTAGCGCCGAGAACCTAGTTCCTAGTGCCGAGCGCCTAGCGCCTCGTGCCGAGTGCCTAGCGCCCAGTGCCTAGTGCCGAGTGCCCAGCACCGAGTGCCGAGTGCCCAGCACCGAGTGCCGAGTGCCGAGAACCTAGTGCCGAGTGCCGAGAACCTAGTGCCGAGTGGCGAGCGCCTAGCGCCGAGAACCTAGTGCCTAGTGCCGAGTGCCTAGCGCCTATTGCCGAGTGCCTAGCGCCTAGCGCCTATTGCCGAGTGCCCAGCACCGAGTGCCGAGAACCGAGTGCCGAGCGCCTATTGCCGAGTGCCCAGCACCGAGTGCCGAGAACCTAGTGCCGAGTGGCGAGCGCCTAGCGCCGAGAACCGAGTGCCGAGCGCCTATTGCCGAGTGCCCAGCACCGAGTGCCGAGAACCTAGTGCCGAGTGGCGAGCGCCCAGCACCGAGTGCCGAGAACCTAGTGCCGAGTGGCGAGCGCCTAGCGCCGAGAACCGAACGCCCAGTGCCCAGAGAAGAAATCATTCTTTTTGAAATTACTCTAGCTTAGCAGCCGCATGTCCGAACAGCGACCCACCACATGGTCTTCCAATTATTTTTTTCTACTGGCTTCCATTGGAAGCACGGTTGGTCTCTCCAACATCTGGAAGTTCACCTACCTGGCCGGAGAAAACGGCGGCGGCGTTTTCGTGCTGCTCTACCTGCTGTCACTGGTCGTGATGGGCGTACCCATCCTTGGTGCAGAGTTCCTGATCGGTCGTAGAGGAGGCAAGAGCACTGTGGGTTCGCTGAAAGTGCTGGTTGCCCGCGATGGACTCAGCCCGAAGTGGACCTGGTTTGGATGGGTGGCTATGATCGGCGTTTTCCTCATCCTAAGTTTTTACAGCGTCATCGCCGGGTGGACGCTTGATTATACGGTCACTGCCATTGCCGGGCTGCTGAACAACCTGGATGCTTCCGGCGCGGCAGCATTCTATCAGCAGTTGCTGGAAGACCCCCTGCGCATGATGGTCGGGCAGGGTGTATTTGTGCTGGCTACAGCCTGGATTGTGGCACTGGGCATTCAGGACGGACTTGAGCGCTCAATTAACTGGATGATGCCGGCATTGTTTGCACTCCTGGTGGCCCTGGTAATCTATGCGATGTTTACCGGGGAGTTCCTCCAGGCTGTTCGCTTCATGTTCGCTCCCGATTTTTCACATTTTTCGCCGAACACCGCGCTGGCTGCATTTGGTCAGGCGTTCTTCTCGCTCGGTATTGGTGTCGGGGTTATGCTCACCTACGGCGCCTACATGCCGCAGGAGACAAGGATATTGAGGTCGGCGGCAGTCATCTCGTTCTCCGATGGTCTTGCCTCCATCCTGGCAGGGTTAGCCATCTTTCCAATCGTGTTTCAGTACGGACTGTCACCAGGCGAAGGCCCCGGACTGATTTTCATGACACTTCCAATTGCATTCGCAGAAATGCCCGGCGGCGGTTTTGTGGGAGCGCTCTTCTTCCTCTTGCTCTTCGTCGCTGCGCTTACCTCTTCCATTTCGCTGCTCGAATCAATAGTGGCCCACCTGGAGGCGAACACCCGCTTTTCACGGGCGCGCATTGCAACAGTTTCTGGTGTACTGCTGTTCGTGGTCGGACTTGGAACCGTTTTTTCCTTCAACATCTGGAAAGACTTCACACCGCTTGCCGTCGGTCCGCTGGAAGGCAGGACAGTCTTTGAATTGCTCGATTATTTTGGGTCGAATCTGTTAATGCCTTTGGGAGGCATCCTTATGGCAGTGATCGCTGGATGGCTGCTTCCGAGGACAGTAGCCGCGGAAGAACTCCTGCAGCCGGGAAAGTTTGAACTTGATCTTTGGCTTTTCCTCATCCGTTTCATCGCCCCTGCTGCGGTGGCCATGATCTTCATTTCCAACCTGGGCTGGTGAGTGCTTGAGCCTGATGCGATTTTAATTTTGGGAAATCGGCATTCCTCTTTACGCGAGAAAGGGGTGAAGAGAATTCTGGATACGACTTGCGGTTGTTTTAACTTTTCGTTCCTGGCCCCCTACTCTAAAGGGGGATAGTTCTTACCAAGGACTGTGAAGAAATATGAGATACATGAGGAGGCAATTCTCAAAAAAAGTCTGCCGCCCAGTTGAGTACTCTTCGCGAACTCTGCGCAACCCTTGCTCTCTGCGTTAAAAGGTCTCGGGCTTAAAAAAACGGGGTATTGGTTCCAACAACCACTCTGTCCTCCAACGCCTGCTCCGACATGAGAAAAGAAGTTAACAAGGCCCACAACATCCAACAGGGATTAAGCAGCAATGATGCTATATTTAACCAGCAAAATCACTGCGCATATGAAAAAGCTTTTCTCGCTGTCTGTCTTGTTGATTGTTTTATCCCTTGCAGTCCTGGGCCAGCCCGACAAGGACAAATTGGCGTTGGACGTGAGCAAAGCAGAGGAGGATAACACGAAAAAACTCAAGGCCTACATCTGGAAGCGCAAGTCGGATGTCTCGGTAAACGGGGAAGTCAAACTAACCACGCTAACCGAATTCAGCTTCGATGCGCAGGGCAAAATACAGGCGCGCCTCGTTGATGCTGAAAGCTCAGTTCAGCAGAAGCGCGGACTCAGAGGCCGTGCACAGAAAAATGCTATCGAAGACAAGGCGGAGTATGTGCAGAAAGCCCTTGGCCTCGCGTTGGCCTATACATTCATGACCAAAGGCCAGCTTATGGATTTTTTCACCAAGGCAACCGTCACAGAAAGCAACGGGGTGATCGAGGCCGTTGCCGAAAGTGTGTACGTGCAGGGCGACAAACTCACCATAAGGATCGAATCGTCCACGAAACTTTTCCTCTCCAAGACATTTTCTAGTTTCCTGGGCAAGGATGCCATTGATGGCGATATTAAGTATGAGAAATTCAGCTCAGGGGTTAACCACGTTTCAACGACTGTCCTCAACATGCCGGCGCAGAAGATGGTGATCAACGCAGTCAACCAGGATTACAGTCAGAAAGTGAATTGATCTGGCGTTTTGCTGATTTGAGGGGAATAAAAGCGATGTTTCGACTGGTGGCCGTAATTGGCCTGGCGCTATTGATTGGCGGGGCGTCAGCGCAAACACAGTTTGGGGTCCGCGGAGGTGTGAACATGTCCAGAATGGCGGATGATGCATCGGACAGTGATTACCTGTTCGGTCTGCACGGCGGAATCTATTTCCGCGGAACGGCCCGCTGGACTGTTCAGGTCGAAATGCAGTATTCCGGTCAGGGAGGCAAGTTTCAGGACTTGACTACCGGGGAAACAGTAGTAAGACGACTGCACTACCTCAATCCATCATTTTTGATCCGGCATGAACCGAGTGAAACGCTTGCCGTGGTTGGAGGACTGCAGCTTGGCGTGCTGATCACCGCAGAGGAGGCTGGTGTAAATATCTCTAACAGGTTTGATCCCATGGATCTTGGCCTGCATTTTGGATTAGACTATAACTTCACAGACAGGCTGAGCGGATCATCGCGGTTTCTTCAAAGCCTCAGGAACATCGGCAACCAGGTGGTGCAGGTTTCAATCGGCTTTACCATCCAAGAGCGTCCTTAAGGTCAACCTCGCACCCTGTACTGATTTCCGTATAAACATCATCACGGTAATTGGATTGCGAGCGATCGCGCGAGCGCTTCATCTTGAGGCTGCAAAAAAAGCAGCCTTATGAAAAATTTCTTTATCGCCGTGTTCCTGCTTGGTTACGGTCATTCTTTCGGGCAACAGGTCGTCATCAACGAACTGTATGGGGCCGGTGGCAACTCCGGCGCCATCTACACCCACGACTACGTTGAACTATTCAATGCATCATCCATTCCGGTTGACCTCGGCGGGTGGTCGGTCCAGTACGCGCCAGCGACTTCTTCGGGAACCTGGCAAGTGACCCTATTGTCAGGAACGATTGAGCCGGGAAGACATTTCCTGATACAGTTGGGTGCAGGTTCAGGAAATGGCGCACCACTTCCTATACCTGATGTTACAGGCACGACAGCAATGGCTGCCACTGCAGGGAAGGTGATTCTTTCCAGCGCTGCAACGCCGCTGGCCGGAAGTTGCCCCTCTGGCGGACAAATCATTGACAAGGTCGGGTATGGCTCATCGGCTACCTGCTTCGAGGGAACCAGATCGGCTCCATCCCCATCAGCCACGCTGGCCGTTATGCGGGTAGTCCCGGGGGGAGACACAAATCAGAATGACACAGACTTTCAAGCTGCATCGCCCCAGCCGCAGCATTCATTCCCCCGTACACAATCCATCTCTTTTGCGGTGCCGGTAGGAGTCACGTATGGCGACACGGACTTTGATCTCACTGCGACTGCTTCCTCAGGGCTTCCGGTAACTATTTCATCCGAAAACCCTTCCGTAGCAACAGTCAATAACATGCGTGTTTCTATTCACGGAGCAGGCACCTCTGTGTTGACCGCTGTTCAACCGGGCGATTCACGTTATGAACCCGCCATTGTTACACGGACGCTCACCATTTCAAAGGCCGGCCTCGATGTAGCGGCACCTCAATTGAGCCGCCTGCAAGGGGAGCCAAACCCGGTGTTCAGCCTCACATACTCAGGGTTTGTTTACAGCGACAACGAGGGCAGCCTCGAGGCGATTCCAATTGCCATATGTTCCGCTGACCAGAACTCACCGCCGGGAGATTATCCAATATCCATAGTAGCAACGGAGGACAACAACTATGAATTTCAACTTGTGCCCGGAATGCTTACAGTGCTCCCGCGACCATCCAATGAACCGGCCTCCTGGCTGAAGTCACCGGATGCAAATCAAGTCTGCAACAGCCTTGCACCCCGATTGACGGCCACCATTGTTCCCGGCGCTTCCGTGTACACATTCGAACTGAGCGAGACGCCATCCTTTGTGCCCGTTCAGTGGACTAATACAGGAGCAAGGAGCCAGGTAGCTGCGCTGCTCTCCACTTCAACAACATACTATGTGCGCGTAAAGACCGATCTGTCCGCATCATGGGGGCCTGTGCGAACCTTTACCACCGGCGCCGCCGCCGCAATAATCGGCTTACGAAAGCCTGCCGATGGATCTTCTGGTGTTTCCTGGCTTCCTCGTCTTGTTGCAAACAGTGTTGGTGATGCCTCATACACGTTCCAGGTAAGCACATCAGCGCTGTTTGATTCACAGTTGATCTACGAAGCCGACACAGCGGCGGTAACGATTACTTCGCCGCTGAACTACCACACCTCCTATTTTGTCAGGGTGAGCACTTCATCAGCACCGGGTGTTTGGGGACCAGTCATTTCCTTCACTACGGGTCACCCTGCAGAATATTCCAGTTTGCGATCGCCCGTTGATGGCGCCACAGACGTTGTTGTTAACCCGCGGGTAACGGTCAACCTGGTTCCGGGCGCCTCAAGCTATCAACTTTACCTCCGGGTGTTACAGGGCATCGGCCAAGACGTGTCCGTGGGAAGTGATTCGAGAACTTTTGTGGTGTTGTTGTCGCCGGCCACGACTTACGAAGCTAAAGTTCGCACCAATCTGTCAGATGAATGGGGTAAGCCTGTTGTGTTCTCAACCGAATCAAGTCTTATCAGTTACGTGACGAGTCCGGGTGAAACGAAGCTGGCCATGACAAGCCCCATTGTCACTGCCAAGTACGTGCACGGAGCAGGGAGGTATACGATTGAGCTCAACACGGCTTCCGATTTCTCGGGGCCTGGAGAGGTGAAGACCGCAAAGGGGAGGAGTATCCGGTTTCACCTGCAGGGAGGTTTGCGCTACTATGCGCGAGTGCAGACAGACGTGCTTCCCGGACAATGGGGGCCGGTGAAGTGGTTTGAGACGGAAGGGAACATGATATCGTCCGCGGGCAAGAGTGCTGAAAATCCCCGTAAGGGGCCGGCAACAGAACCATTGTTGGAATCCAATCAGAGTACAATCACAGGGGATCAACCGTATCCAAATCCATTTTTGGGTGAATTCACTGTGCCTGCTGGAGAGGTCGATCGGGTTGTAAGGATCTATAGCTTGCAGGGTAACGTGATGGAAAATTCTATTCTTGAGGCGGGAAAGGCCGTCATCCTTGGCCAGGCGTTGCTGCCGGGGATTTACTGGGTGGAGGTAGAGGCACCAACCGGCAGGCGAGTGTACCGGATGGTGAAGTTGTAGGAGAGCTCCTCCTCTTGGACCCCGACTTCGGCGACCTCCGTCGGGGCAAGCTTGAACCTGTTTCAATTACAGATTCAACACCTGAGTCAAGCTCCAGGTCAACAATGTGGAGAAACTCGTACTCTAGGGACCTAACAGCACTAGAAGGGCTGCATTCGCGTGCCGTGAAATGACTAGGGTTGTATCTTTAGCTCGTCAAAATGGTTCCATTTCACTTTCATCGGCCAAGAAGATTGGGAGATAAATTGTGCTTGCGGCAGGTTTCCATAAAAGCTTCCCGCTCTGATTCCTGCAGAAGACGCATCTTGTCTTCTACGCTGAATGATCGTCTTGTTTTTGTCATGTTTCCCTAATTTAGTGTTACAAATCTGTCTCTCAGATTTTGTACAGCTAATCAAGGGGCTAAGACAACAATCTCCTCGCTCTTTTCGACTAGAAATACTATGTCACCTACCAACAACAATCCGTTTTGTCTCAGATCCTCTCTTATTAGTCACTATAATGTAGTAAACACCGTCAGGAAAATCAGACAATGGAATTTTGTGGTCGAGCTCATTGGTCACTATCGAATAGAATACAGTTTGATAACTGTTTATAAGCTTAATTTCTGTGGTTTCAATTTGCTTTTCTTCTTCATCTATCGACTTAAGTCTTACATTCAATTCACTGGATGATGGGTTGGGGTACACTAAAGAAATCTGGCACGGATTACACCCCCCTTGAGTCGTCACTGTGACATACACGCTTTTCTGTCCACCTACACCACATGCATTACTTGAAGTAAGGCGGACGTAACCACTTTCGTGCATCCATACGATTGTGAAGTGCTGTCCTCCACCACCAGAACCAAAGAAGCAATTTCCACCATAGGTTATACCGCAATCACCAACCCCTGGGCTCAATACCCAAACCCAATTGGAGGCATATGGGTCCAATGCCGTATATGTGTATATCTGATCAGGGTAAACTGAAGCAGGTCCAGAGAAATTGTTCTGCGGCTTTCCAACCCAAAGGTTCTTCGAAACAGCATTTGATGAACTTCCGCATCCACCAACCGGCGTGAAAGTAATAGTTGCAGGCCCTGAAACTTTGCCTGTAGCTGCCTGCAAATATGCTGAAGGTCCGCTTCCTGAACTTGTTGCAAACAAATTGGCTGGGCTTACAACCCAGTTCACATTTCCTGTCGTGTTGTTTAAAGTTACGGTTGTACCAACAGAACATACTACAGTTCCTGATATATCGCCAGAGGTATTGCTCGCTGAACCTATTCCAACTGCGTACCACGCATTGGTAACAGAAGAAACATGAACAGATTGACTACCATGTATATCAGATGCTGCCTGAATCATTGCATTTCGAATGTCTGGATAAAGCGATGACGAAAATATATAATAGGACTGAGCCCGGTAGACTATGTTTGCTGCGGTTGAAATTCCAATTGGCGTTACGTTATAGCAACTTCCGTTGTCATTCGTCCCTGCACCGCCATCCGACAACAAATAAAACCAATAGGCTAGGACAGAACTGTTGATATGAACCCCACACCAGTCGTTGTCTCCACTCGGGTTGCATCCCGCGGAGGTATTAAACCAGTACTCCCCTAGGTAAGTATTGGGCTGGTATTTTGCCTTAGGGTTGTTCAATACTCTGACTGAAGAAGTGATGTCCTCACCCAAAACCCAATGATCTTTCTCAGGGGCTGCCCAGTGCTCGATAACTGCAGCCCAGATATCTGATAGACCTTCATTAAGTGCTCCACCCTCATGACTTTGGCCTAACCCAGACTCAAATTCGTTAACGCCGTGACCAAATTCATGGGCCACCACATCTAGAGAAGTTACAGGCAACCAAGTACCTCCATCTCCAAAGGCCATCACCTTCAAATTACCACCAAACCAGAAGGCGTTATTTTGGCCAAAGCCGAAGTTTGCGTAGGTAATTACTCTAAGACCATTTCCATCAAAACTATTCCTGGCACGCTGAGTTCTCCAGTAATCAAGGACCGTTTCTATGCCCCAATGAAGATCTAATGCTGCTTGATTTTCTGGGTTAATGAATTCTGAAGCAGTCCAGATGTTGTTAGCGTTAGGATCAATAAAATCCTGGGCATTGCCAAGAGTATATTGATTGCCCCCGAATAAGTCCAGAGTTTGGACATTAACTCCATTCCTGTTTTCCCTAAGTCGGTATCCATATGTGAAAGAATCAGCTGTAATACTCCTTGTCCCGCTATACTTAGTTTCGGCAGTTCCAATAACATTTGCATTGCAAGACAAAGGCTCAATGCTGAGAACAGTTAGGTTTGTTGCATCAATCCAAATGATTTGTGCACTAAGTGGATCCAAAGCAGAAATCTGAAATCGCCAAGCAATTCTCCAATCTTCACTCCCAACTGATTCTCTAATGACTACAAGTTCACCCTTTGGGAAATTGGTGGCCTTAGAATCTCCTGCGATAGACTTGAGTTCATTTTCGAACGCCGCGTCCTGCCAAATGTATTTTTTTGCCCCAAGGCGCTTAAGAGCTACTTCAAGGGCACTTGACTCTGTAGCAGTCGCTGTTTGCTCTTTAAGTTTGACTCTTTCAAACTTCCCACTTCCCATTCATCGATTCTATTGCATCTCCTTTACCATGAAGTTTATATACTCCGCCTTCAACTCTCATTCCAGAGAAATACTGCTGATATGTAACGTGATCAATTCCAAGTTCATCTCGCTTCTGTTCTTCAATTCGAAATTCATCCAGCTTTGAAGTCTCAAATGTTCTGCCTAGCAAACTGGCACCCCTGTGATAGCTTCCTCTCTGTTGAGGCATTCTTAAAGGAAGCATAACTAATCGTACCTTTAGAGTTTCTCTTTACCTCCAAAGTGTCGTTCTGACAGAGCGCGGTAAGAGGGGCCCAGAAGATGAGTAAAATTGCAGTCGAGCATATTTGGCTCATAAATGTGGGGGTTAAATGGCGTAAGGTTACGGATCTACTTTTGTCATATAGTATGAAAATGGATCAGACACGTTGTCATAGAAAACCAGTGTGTCAGAGTATATTTTTTCTACAACCCAGATATAGAAGGAGCCATTTTTGTCGTCGAAATTGATAGTATAAGTCTTGGGGCCAGGTATGCTTACTCCTTCATTCCACATGATTCTTGTCTCCGCCATTGAGATTCCCTCAAAAGTGAAATAAATAGAATCGTTCTCCTTTATTTTGAGAAATGTGTTAGCGAAATTTTCCCTTGTAAACCCAATTCCTCCACGACGATAATGCACCTGCCATTCTCCAATAACACAGGCTCGAATGTTCGCAAGGGACTTGTCATAAAGTATTCCCTCACATGAATACACAGGGTTCGAATCATTCTGGCAACAAGCAACAAGCGCAAATAGTGCAATATTGGAAATCGCTAACACTGGTTTTTTGAGAAATTTCATGCAGGTGAAGGTAATCAAATCGAAGCTTTCGGGAATCCTCAAAATTGCGAATAGTAAGGAAATCACTACAGCAAATTGTACGGAAATCAGTACAAATACTATGGGAGTTTCTCCTGTTAGCGGACCATGGAGATTGCTAAAAGTGGTCAGGGACATGACTTTCATATTATGGTAACTTTCCGATAATTGGTCTAACTTCCCTTCCAAAGTGAATGATGGCGTTAGATATGATTTTCCTGATCTCAAACACCGAGTAGAAAGTTCCCCTGAGAAGGGCTTTTCGATCGGCGGTGTTCGGTGTGAGGGAGGATCGATTCTACGGCCTCTGCAAACCCCTGCAGGTTGTCGATGCAGGCGATAAAAATGTCCTCCACTCCCCGGCTCTGTAGGTCGGTAAGCACCTGCATCCAAAACTTGGATCCTTCGCTTTCACCAATGTACAGGCCCATTAGTTCCTTGTTGCCGTCCTGGTTCAAGCCAATGACGCAGTACACAGCCCGGTTCAGAACTCGTCCCTCGTGTCGGATTTTGTAGTGTATCGCATCCAGCCATACGAACGGGTACACCGAATCCAGCGGCCGGCTAGGCCACTCCTGAATCAACGGCAGGATCTTGTCCGTTACCCGGCTGATGGTGGCTTCGAAGCGTCGATCCCATACATGGTCCCGGATATCTCCGTACGACGCTCCCCGAGCATACAAGGCGATAATCTGCCGGTCCAGGTCCACGCCCAGTGTCCGCTGTCGCTTGGGCAGCAGCTCCGGATCAAAGGTCCCGTTACGATCACGGGGAGTGGCCACCTCCACCTGGCCCATGCTGGTCTTCACTTTCTTCCGACCCTTGCCATTCTTTCGGTTGGCGGTTGGATCCTCTTCCAGGTGCGCCTCAAGTTCTCCTTCAAGTCCTTCCTCCAAAAACTCCTTCAGCAAGGGTGTTAAAACCAATTGAAGTAGTCTCTTAGGAGTACTTCCCTCGCATGGCGGCTGATGCTTTCAAATCTCATGAAATGCTCAATGAATTTAGCTGAATTGGAGTGGAAGAATATCCCTTTACTTCACAAGGGTTTAAAAATTGTTTTTAAAATGTTTTTAAATGAAAAAGCCAGTCACATTTTCCGAAATGTAACTGGCTGATAATCTGGCTCCTCCTCTTGGACCCCGACTTCGGCGACCTCCGTCGGGGCAGGCTTGAACCTGTTTCAATTACAGATTCAACACCTGAGTCAAGTGGCTCCTCCTCTTGGACTTGAACCAAGGACCCTCTGATTAACAGTCAGATGCTCTAACCAGCTGAGCTAAGGAGGAGTTTCTGGCCTTTTCTGGTTAAAAGGACTGCAATATTAATGGATTGGGCTGAATAGGCCAACAGGGTGATTCCATTTGGTTATATTGATAGAATTGGAAACTCTGTAATGATCCCATAATGGAAGCCATTGCTGACACCAGAACCCAGGTACTTGCCACACTTGACACAGCGTACAAAGGCAGGGTCAGCAATGTAAGGGCCAGCCTTGAACAGGCGCACAAGTGCCTGGCGAAAGCCCGTGTGATCAATGACCCAGGCCTTGTCGGCAAATGCCTCAATGATATTTCGCTCTACTACATGATCGTTGGCGAAAACAAGCTCTCCATGGACGCCGCCAACGAAGCCGTAGGCTATTTTTCTGCCTTGGGTGACGAATTGGGAATCGCGGATGCAAAATTCAACATCGGCAGTGTCCTGTACAAGACAGACAACTATCACGCCGGCATGACCAACCTGGTGGATGCCCTCACCATTTACAGGAAGCACAAGGAGTATGCAAAGGAAAGCCGTGTCCATAAAGCACTGGGAACCATTTATGAATTCTTCAGCGACGAGAAGAACGCCCTGGCATCCTATGGGCACGCCATCGAAGCGGCTCGCAAGGTCAGTGATTTAAACCTGGAATCGAACGCTTACAATCCCCTGTCGGGCATTTACCTGAATCAGCAGAACCTGGAAAAGGCCGTTGAACTCATTGAGAAGTCCATCCTTCTCAAGACGTCGACAAGAGACGTCCGGGGACTGGCTTTCGCACTGTATGGAAGGGGAAAGATTTTTACACACACCGGTCGTTTTGCGGAGGCGGAGGCTGACTTCCTGGAGGCTGAACGCATCCACCTGGACGTAGGCGAAAAGCTCGGCCTTGCAATGGTCTACTATAAGATGGGTGTCTTGTACACCGCGATGGGAAATGCCCAGCTGGCTATGGAAACCCTGTTCAAGGGACGAGAGGTAAGCATTCAAAACAACATCGCTCAATTCAAACACAAATGTGACTACATGCTCTACCAGGCTTACAAGCAACAGGGCGACATCGTGAATGCCATGAAATATCTGGAGGAGCACCTCAGGGAAAAGGAAGCAGTAATCAATACCGAAACGCTTAAGGTTATTGAAAACTATGAACTTATATCCCGGCAGCAGCTTTTGGAAAATATCGAACTCAAGACCGCGAAAGAACACGTCGAGATTCAGAACAAGGCCTTGCGCAAAGCGAATGCAGAACTCGACCAGTTTGTCTACCATACATCACACGACCTTCGTGCACCGCTCTGCTCGATCCTGGGCCTGGTGAACATTGGGTTGTCAGCGAAGGACCCGGAGGAAATGAAGAGTTGCTTTGCCTTGATCAATGACCGCATCAAGGCACAGGACTATTTTATCCGGGAAATCGTAGAGGTCTCACGAAACTCACGTCTGGAACCCGAATCCAAAGAGATTCTTCCCGGTTCTGTGGTCAGGGAAATCGTCAACACGCTGTCGTCGCCGGACGTGACAGAAAAAATTGCAGTGACTGTCGACATCGATGATTCCCTCACTGTTTATTCCGACCCGTCACGGTTCAAGAGCATAGTAACCAACCTGATCGACAACGCCATCAAGTACCGCGACGAATCGAAAGAGCGCATGACGATCGCAATCCGGTGCTCGTGCGCGAAATCCCAAATGACTTTTACCATCGAGGATAATGGAATGGGCATCCTTGAGGACCGGCAGGATAAAGTCTTCAATATGTTTTACCGGGGCACAGAACACTCCAATGGTTCCGGGCTTGGGCTATTCATTGTAAAGGAGACCATTGAAGCATTGGGTGGAATGATTTCGTTTCGATCAAAGTATGGCGCCGGCACTACCTTCACATTTACGCTTCCCGTTGGTAAGCATGATGAGGTTCATAAGTGATCATCCCGTTCCTCAATGCTTAGCCTCCGCAAAGAAGACACGATAGCCCCGGACGGGTATAACCGCTGGCGGGTGCCTCCCGCGGCGCTCGCCATCCACCTTTCAATCGGTATGGCCTACGGCTTCTCGGTCTTCTGGCTGCCACTCTCGCACGCTGTCGGCGTCAACGAGTCCATTCCTTGTGCGGGAGATCTGTCGTTTATCGAGCAGATCACCAGCCGCTATTGCGACTGGAAGATATCCATGCTGGGATGGATGTACACTTTGTTTTTTGTTCTGCTGGGCTCTTCGGCAGCCATTTGGGGCGGATGGCTTGAACGTGTGGGACCAAGAAAAGCCGGCGTCGTTTCGGCGTGCTGCTGGAGCGGAGGGCTGCTGATATCAGCAATCGGCGTCTACGAACATCAGCTTTGGCTCCTTTGGGCGGGTTCCGGGGTCATCGGTGGAATCGGACTCGGACTTGGGTACATTTCCCCAGTATCAACACTCATTAAGTGGTTCCCGGATCGCCGGGGTATGGCAGCCGGCATGGCAATCATGGGATTCGGTGGAGGCGCCATGATCGGCGCACCGTTAGCCGATCGTCTCATGAACTTTTTTGCAACGGAGAATGATGTCGGGGTCTGGCAAACATTTGTAACCCTGTCCGTTCTCTATTTCATCCTAATGATGGGAGGCGCCCTGTTGTATCGTTTACCTCGCCAAGGTTGGAAGCCCGCAGGATGGTCTCCGCCGGCAGCCAGGAACCCGTTGATCACCCAGCGGCACGTTCATGTCAAGGTCGTCATGCAGACCCCGCAATTCTGGTTGGTTTGGTGTGTACTCTGCCTGAATGTAACCGCGGGAATAGGCATCATCGGCATGGCTTCTCCGTTACTCCAGGAAATCTTTGGCGGTCGGCTGATCGAATTATCCCTTTCCTACCATGAGTTGGAAGCAGCTCAGCGAACCCAGATCGCCGGGATAGCTGCCGGATTCACCGGACTCCTTTCATTATTCAACATCGTGGGCCGGTTCTTCTGGTCCAGCCTTTCTGACTATCTCGGCAGAAAATTCACCTACTTCATTTTCCTCGGGCTGGGATGCCTCCTGTATGCCCTGATTCCATCTTTCGGAAAATCTGGCAACCTAACCCTCTTCGTCACGGCGTTTTGCATTATCCTTTCCATGTACGGAGGCGGTTTCGCCACCATCCCTGCGTATCTCGCCGATCTTTTCGGTACGCAAATGGTTAGCGCCATTCATGGCAGACTGTTGACAGCGTGGGCAATGGCCGGTGTCTTCGGCCCGATGCTCGTTAACTATATACGGGAGTATCAGTTATCGGCAGGAATTCCACAAGCCGCTGCCTATAATATAACCATGTACATTCTCGCCGGGCTCCTCATCGTTGGATTCCTTTGCAATGCGGCAATCCGGCCTGTGAAAGAGAAATATTTTATGACAGATGAAGAGCTTGCGGCTGAGCAGAAAGTATCGCATGAAGCGGGGAATATCGTTGTCTCGGCAGCGCCTTCTGTTCCCGGCATATCCGCCGGTCTTGTTATCTCCTGGTTGGCGGTGGGGCTTCCGCTCCTCTGGGGAGTATACATAACCATTGAAAAGGCGGTTCTGCTTTTTCACTAGTATGCCAATCCTTGGCGGGCGTGGAGGCATGAAGCAAACTCCAATTCCTCAATTTCCAAATCGCAAGTATCTTTTTGGGATTTGGATTTATTTTGGATTTTTGGAATTTGTTTGGGATTTGGGATTTGGGATGTGGTGCCCCTGGTGCTTCTTGCTTTGCCATCCACTTCATTCGATTGCATAAAATCTCTCTCGCCCCTCCGCACCATTCCTGCTTGTTTTGTTGCAGATTTGAAGCCGTTTAGCAACTAATCTTTTCAGAACTGTGGCCAGGCAACCAACAAAAGGAACAATAGGCATTCTCACCGGTGGCGGCGATGTTCCGGGACTCAACCCGGCTATCCGCGCAGTTACCGTCCGGGCTATCCGGGAAGGATACAAAGTGATCGGTATAAGACGCGGCTGGGCCGGACTCATCGATGTGGTCCGTGATCCCAAGGCGGACAACAGCAATAACTTCACCGACCTCACACGGCATGTCGTTGACCGCGCCGCGCGAACGGGAGGGACATTCCTCCATTCTTCCCGAACCCGTCCCAGCCACGTTTCAAAAAGCAAAGTGCCGGAACATCTCCGCGCAACCTATAGCAAGGATACCAACGACCTCACACCCGAGGTGATCATGAACCTCGAGTGGATCGGCATCGACAGCCTCATCGCCATCGGTGGCGACGACACGCTCAGTTACGCGGTGCACCTCTACAAGCTTGGTGTAAAGATCAACGCGATCCCCAAAACGATGGACAACGACGTGCCGGGCACCGACTACTGCATCGGCTTCAGCACTTGCGTGACACGCACCATACACCTCACCAACAGCCTGCGCACTTCAGCCGGCTCCCACGAACGTTTCATGGTGCTCGAAGTATTTGGCCGCTATGCGGGCTTCACAGCCATTCTCCCTACAATGGCTGGTGCGGCGCATCGCTGCGTCATCCCCGAACACCCGTTTGATATTGAGAGACTCACCGAATTAATGGTGGAGGACCGGAACGAAAATCCAAGTAAGTACTCCATCGTCATGGTTTCAGAGGGAGCCACCTTTGCCGGCGCCGAGATGATGTTTGAAAGCGCAGAGAAGGATGCCTACGGACACGCCAAGCTGGGCGGAATCGGCGATATGGTTTCGGCCAAACTCAAGGAATTGTCTCCCAAATACAACAACGGACGCTCCATCGATGTAATCAACCAGAAGCTGGGCTACCTGGTCCGTTGCGGTGACCCCGATGCGATCGACTCCATCGTCCCCATGGCCTTTGGAACGATGGCGCTCGACCTCATCCTGAAAGGCATCTATGGTCACCTCGTTGTTCTGAAGGACGGGCGCTACGACCACCTGCCAATTGAGGTTGTCACCAGCAAAAAGAAACTGGTGAACGTGGCCAAGCACTACGATACGAACAGGTTGCACCCGATCTATCAGGATTTCGAGGCGTTACCTTTGTTGCTCATGGCGAGCGAGTAACAACTTAAGCGCAGATTCCAAGAACCAGATTCCAAACAAACTCCAAATTCTAAATCCCAAAAACCAAATGGTTCGGCAATTGTTTGGATTCTGTTTGGTGCCTGGATATGTGTGCTTTAGCTTTGATTTAAACTACTCTAATGATGAAAAGGATCCTTTTTGTTGTGATGCTGCTTGCTGTGTCACCCCTGTTTGCCCAGAAGAAAACCTATTCCACCACAGGCGGGGAATTGATTTTCTCATTCGCAAGTGGTTCCATCAACGGCGAGAGCATTTCCAACACGGTGAGGTTTTCGCCGTTCTTCAACCTTCAAACGATGGTGCACCGTGACCTGACTGACAAGTTCGGTATACTCACAGGTTTCAGCATCCGCAACGTTGGTTTCATTTTTGATCACCCCGACAGTGGAAATATCTACTACAAGACGAGGAACTATACGGTGGGCCTTCCGCTGGGACTTAAGTTTGGCAGGAGTGACGGCCGCTTCATTTATGGAGGCTATGAAATCGAGTTTCCTTTTGCCTACAAGGAGAAAAAGTTCATCAACGATGAAAAGCAGAAGTTTGATGAGTGGTTTTCCTCCCGTACCCCGGCTGTTTACCATACACTTTTCGTTGGCATCGGGCTGGTGGAGGGCACACAGTTGAAATTCAAGTACTATCTGACCAACTGGTTCAACAAGGGCTACACAGATGCGAGCGGGCAACAGCCCTACGCCAACATTGAGGCGAATGTGTTTTACTTTTCATTGAGTTTTCAGATTTTGAGAGGTACGAAGTTCTACTATAAAGATTCGTCAATCTAGTGCGCGTAGTCCTGCAAGGTTCTTTCGCCACAGATTCAGACAGGGCGGGCCGAGGACTAATTTAAGACAACGCCCAAACGGCGTCACCGTGAGCGAGTTAGAAGGGCCGTCACCCTGAGGGAGTCGAAGGGCGTGGTGCTGCAATCTGCCCCTGTTTACTTGTGAGGTCCGGTTTTTCTACGCAGAGATCGCGGAGAGTTGCTTGCAATCATGCTGCGAAGGCCGGAACGCTTGCCCTGAGCTTGTCGAAGCGTCGCTTCACGTTCCTTTCTGAGCCAAACCAGCACTTCCTTAATCAACGATGCCGGAAGGGGGAGGTCCAGCGGGAATTGCACGGTACCCCTTGCCGTTTTGTAGGATTTCAGTCGCGGTGCAAACTTGATAAGCGCAGCTCTTCCTGGATAGAAGCCAATATGGCCTGAATAACCTGCAAAATGAGCGTACATACCATGGTAGTGGTAGCCCGCTATCCCGTAGCTGATCCGCTCTTCTGCTTTGGGTGCAACCTTCCGGACCAGAGCGCGCATCTGTCGAAGCAGTTTCCGGGTACGGGGAGGAAAGTTTGCGATGTAATGCGGTACATCTGCTGCCTTGGGCATCATTCTCATACGCGCAATTTACAGGCAAATCGAATTCAAAAAGCCAGACCTTTCAGGTCAGCTAAGCCTGGCTTCTTCTTGACATCCAGTGCAGTGCCAGCGCCGGGGTGAGGAAAAAGAAAAGGAGAATGAGCCGCACATTCAGAAGCGTACCAAGTACTTGTTCACTTACTTCGGCTTCCTCCAATGTGAACACTCTCATGGCAAGAGGCATCCACAGATCATAAAAAGCGAATGTAGCTGCGAACAGCAGGATGGCAATCCCGATTCCGACAAGCAGGCACCGGAACAGGAGATTCCGGTAGAACAGCATTTTCGCGGTATCCATAGGTTGTTTGGTTTAGGTGGTCCGTGACAGGTATATACAATTTCCGAATTCTTGCAGAGATGACCAATTGTCAAAATGGTATAAAAAGCATCCCGCTTATTTGATAGCTTCCTGCCAAAATAACCCATCATGAAACGACTTGCCATTTTCCTGATAATTGCTCTTACGCTTCCGTCAGTTGCCAGGGCCCAATCGGTCTCAACGGGAAACCAGACCGTGGATCCAAAGTATTTCTCAGCCATGAAATGGCGAAACATCGGCCCCCAACGCGGAGGTCGGTCGCTGGGAGCAAGCGGGAGCCCGGGAAGGCCGAACGAGTACTACTTTGGAGCAACAGGAGGGGGTCTTTGGAAAACTACTGACGGCGGACAGGAGTGGGCGGCGGTAACGGATGGCCAGATCAGCTCTTCTTCAATCGGCGCAGTGGCGGTGGCGGAAACCAATCCGGATGTTGTATATATCGGTGGAGGCGAAACTCAGCTGCGGGGCAGCATCACACAGGGCGACGGCGTGTATAAAACAACTGACGGCGGCAAGACATGGCGCCACCTGGGATTGAAAGAGACTCAGGCCATCTCACGCATTCGTGTGCACCCCTCTAACCCTGACATCGTTTATGTCGCCGCGCTTGGTCACCCCTACGGCGACAATGAAGAGCGCGGGGTATTTCGATCTACAGACGGCGGAATCACCTGGAAAAAGGTGCTCTACGTCAGCCCCAAGGCTGGGGCGGCAGACCTCATCATTGACCGCACCAACCCAAGGATCATTTACGCAACCACCTGGCAGGTATACAGGAAAACGTGGAAGATGTGGGGCGGCGGACCCGACTGCAAGCTCTGGAAATCGGAGAACGGTGGCGACACCTGGACGGACCTCAGTCAGAATCCAGGCATGCCGGCGCCAACACTTGGAAAGATCGGGATCACCGTTTCACCTGCCGACAACAAGCGCTTGTGGGCGATTGTGGAAGCTAACGACGGCGGCGTCTACCGGTCCGATGACGCAGGGGCAACATGGAAAAAAACCAACGACGAACGCAAACTTCGCCAGCGTGCGTTTTATTATTCACGTCTCACTGCTGATCCCTTCGACCGTGAGACCGTATATGCGCTCAACGTGGACTTTTTCAAAAGCACCGATGGCGGTGTGACGTTCAATTCGATCAGTACCATGCACGGCGACCACCACGACTTGTGGATCGATCCCAACAATCCGAAACGCATGATCCTGTCTGATGACGGCGGCGGTGTGGTATCTGTCAATGGTGGACAATCCTGGACGCAACAGGATTACTGCACCACTCAGTTTTATCACGTAACAACCACCAACCACGTCCCTTATCATGTGGCCGGTGCCCAGCAGGACAATTCCACCCTGGCCGTTCCTTCCGACGGGTGGGGACACATGAACGAGCTGGGCCAGTGGGGTTACGATGTGGGCGGCGGCGAGTCTGGATACATCACATCGCATCCCGACAACCCGGACATTTTCTACGCCGGCAGCCAGGGCGCGCTTTTGACCCGTCTTGACCGTACCAGCGGGCAAATCCGTGACATCCAGGTTTACCCCAGGTTTTTCTCAGGAGAACCGGCCAGCGCCCTTCCGGAAAGGTGGCAATGGACTTACCCCATCGTTTTTTCACCCCTCGATTCCAAAATCCTTTTCACATGTTCTCAGCATGTCTGGAAAACAATTGATGACGGCCAAAGCTGGACGGCCATCAGCCCGGACCTGACGTATGCTGATCCTGAAACTCTGGGCCCAACTGGCGGTGAGATCACAAAAGACATGAATGGGCCCGAGATCTACGCAACTGTCTTTGCCCTCGCGCCCTCTTTCCACGACGTGAACACAATTTGGGCAGGGTCAGATGATGGAAAGATTCATATTACACGAGACGGCGGAAAGAACTGGAACAATATAACGCCCAGGGATCTGCCCAAGAATTCAGTTGTTGCCATCATCGATGAATCAAGGCACAATGCAGGCACGGCATACGTTGCTGCATTCCGCTACCAGGTCGACGACCGGCAACCGTATGTTTTCCGGACACGCGATTTTGGCAAGACATGGACAAAGATTGTCACAGGCATTCGCGACGGACATTTCTCGCGTACGGTAAGGGAAGACCACGTACGACCGGGGCTTCTCTTTCTGGGTACCGAGCACGGCGCATACGTTTCATTCAATGCGGGTGATAACTGGCAGCCATTACAACTCAACCTGCCCGACACGCCCATTCGCGACCTGGTGGTGAAAAACGATGATGTGGTACTGGGCACGCACGGCCGGGGCTTCTGGATACTGGACGACATCGGCCCCCTGCGCCAGTTGACGCCAGAATTGATGAAACAACCGGTGACTTTTTTCCAGCCAGGTGATGCCATTCGCGGTGTTTACAATGCAATATTCCAGTACTACCTCGAGAAACAGGTTGACACTATACGAATCGACATACTCGACGCGGAGGGAAAGCTGGTAAAGTCATTCCGTGGCGACAAACCCGAGTACAAGCCCGATCCCAATGTTCCTCGTTGGGAGCGTAGGCCAAATCCACCCACTACGAAAGCGGGACTCAACCAATTCTCATGGGACCTTCGTTATCCTGGTGCAACAGTTTTTGAAGGAATGATTCTCTGGGGCGCCAACCCGCGCAACGGGCCAAAAGCGCCAATAGGCAAATACCAGGTGCGCCTGAGCTCCGGTTCGTATTCGAAGACTTTCTCAATCAGTATAAAAATGAACCCCAACCTGAAAGGTGTGGCGGAGGCGGACCTGAAGGAGACGTTCGACCTGGCGATGAAAATACGCGACCGTGAGAGTGAAGGAAATCAGGCTGTGATCCGGATAAGGGATATCCGAAGACAGATTGAAGCAGGCATGAAAGAATCATCGGATGCGCAGATTGCAGCGGCTGCAAAGGACCTGTTGTCAAAACTTGCCGTCATTGAAGAAGATCTTTATCAGGTGCGCAACCGGTCCGGCCAGGATCCACTGAACTTCCCGATCAAACTTGGCAATCGCATCTCCGCGCTTCGCCGCAGCCTGGAAACGGGCGATGCGAAACCAACTGAAGGCGCGTACAAGGTCTTTGCTGAACTGAGCAAGGACCTGGACGCCCAGTTGGTCAAGCTTGACAACACACTGAAGGGGCGGAATTGATGCGCTTAATCCAATGCTGATGAACAAGCAAATGAAGGCTATTGTGGACGTGAAGAAATGAACCAGAGTAGGCAGCCCTCAAGTTGGTGAAAGCGTTAGTCCATTCCATTGACGCACATGCGGGGCTCCGCGCTAAGTAATGTTCATGATGTCTCCTTCCAGGCAATAGTCATTCATTTTTTTAGCTACATTCACACGTTAACCCTCCATCCATGAATAAGTTTGTTCTATTGTGGGCATTAACGTTGTCTTATAACATGTCTTCTGCTCAAACTCTGTGGTCGATCAAAGCAGGGCTTAACCTCGCAAAATTCAAGGCAACCGCAACGATTCCCGGTTTTGGTTCCGGCAGTGCCACAAGTGACAACCTTACTTCATTTCATGCTGGTTTTACTTTGCGTGCGCCGATAAGCAGTGAGGTAAGTATCCAGCCCGAAGTGCTCTATTCCGGCCAGGGAGGCTCGTCTCAGGGCGTCGATCTGACGACTGACTACATCAATGTGCCTATCATGCTTCAGTATCATGCCAGCCCTAACTTCAATCTTCAATTTGGCCCCCAACTGGGATTCTTGATTTCTGCTGAAGCCGCCGGGCAATCAGTAATGGACGATCTTGAAACATTCGATTTCGCACTGGGATTTGGATTTGAGGCGGCTGTTGGAGGACCTGTTAGCCTTGGCTTTCGTTACAACCTGGGGCTTTCCAATTTCAGCAAGATGCCAACCGGCGCACCGGCAGGTACCACACTGACCACAACAAATCAGGTAATGCAATTCTCCGTCGGACTTAGGCTGGGTCAACGGGTGGAGTAAGTCCGGAAGGCAGGTCAACACAATCAACACACGCAAGAGGGAATGATGCCCCCCATCGGCTTTATATCAGGCCGAATTTAAATGTGCCTACTTTTAGGGTAACCTTCCGAAAAATCGGGAGTTAACCCTTCAAATTCCGCAATTGGAAGCACTGGCCGATAACGCCTTGATGACGGGGGTCCGGGACGGCGACCTGGACAAGCTGGGGCTGCTTTTTGAGCGGTACAAGCGGCCATTGTACGGATTTTTTTATGGCATGAAAAGGGATCAGGAACTGAGCGAGGACCTTGTTCAGAACACGTTCTTTCGTATCCTCAAGTACCGTCACCTGTTCCGCGGCGACGGCGATTTTCGCACCTGGATGTATCACATCGCACGAAATGTGAGTCACGACCATTTCCGCAAGAACAAAATCAAGGTGAAGGAAGCTGTTGAGAAATGGGAAGACCGCCTGGGACACTCGGAAAACCAGGCCAAGGAAATGCAGGCAGCCGATGAGCGCGAATTACTGGAGCTTGCGATGGAACGCCTTCCCCCGGACAAGCGTGAGATTCTCCTCCTCAGCAAGTACCAGGAAAAAAAATACAAGGAGATTGGAGAAATCCTTGGCTGCCCGGAGGGAACAGTGAAAGTGAGAGTCTTCCGTGCGCTTCAGGAACTGAAAGTGATATATAAACAACTGGAACTAAGGATGTAAACACAATACGCATGAAAGACTTGATTGCAAAATATAACGAAGGACTGGCTGACCCCTCAGAGATCGCCGAACTGGAGCGTTTGATTGAAGCCGGAGTAGTGTCTCTGACAGATCTCCGCGAACTGGACGCACTTGATGAACGGATTTCTGGTGCGGACGTCGGTGTGCCTTCATTGAAGCTGGATGACGGATTTTACGCCATGCTTGCCAAAGAAAAGAAAAAGCATCGTGGGTACTCCATTACGCTTCCGTCGTGGAGTTTCTTCACTCCGCGATTCGCTATGGCCTCGGTGATCCTGATCCTTGGATTTGCCGCTGGCTACTGGTTCCGCAAACCGGGTCCCGTGACTGAAGTGGCAGCACTCACCCAGGAGGTTTCTGAGCTTAAGGAAATGATGATGCTCTCGCTGCTGCAAAATGAATCTGCTTCCGACCGCCTTCGTGCAGTTAGCCTGAGCCGCGAAATTGGCCCTTCGTCTGCGCTCAATGTAACAGATGCACTGTTCACCACCCTCAACAATGACCCGAGTGTGAACGTCCGCCTGGCTGCCCTGGAGGCACTCACGCCCTACTTAAACGACGGTCGTGTTCGCGAGCTTTTGATCCGATCAATTGGCAACCAGGAATCGCCGTTGATCCAGGTAAGCCTCGCAGAGTTGATGGCGGCTATCCAGGAGAAGAAATCGGTTACAGAGTTGAAGAAACTCCTGGAAAGCGAAAAGATACCCGCCGAGGTGAAAGAGAAGATACAAAAGACAATCGCTGTATTGATCTAAAGGAAAAAGATATGAAACCCGTACGCTTGCTATCGTGCCTGATTTTTGCAGCCTTCAACGGCCATGGCCAGGTCTTCACTGAGACGATCACGCGGGAACTTGCTTTTGAAAAGAAAGGTCCTGCCAATGCACTGATGATCTTGAATGTCAACGGCGCAGTAACTGTGGAAGGCTACAATGGCGATAAGGTGCTCGTGGAAGTGAAGAAGACCATCAGGGCCAAGACTGACGCGCGACTGGAAGAAGGCAAGCAGGAGATCCAGCTTGGCATCATGGACAGGGCGGATACGCTGATATGCTACGTTAATGGAAGCTGTACACCATTTGGCAGGGCTGAGGGAAAGAAGCGCAAGTGGAAGAGCAAGTTCGGCGGCTGGGGATACAATTGGGATAATTGCTGTGGGAAGAACTGCGAGAACCGGTATGAATACACGCTTGATTTCACAGTGAGAATCCCTTCGTCTGCACATTTGGTAGCGTCAACAATTAACAGAGGTGATGTTGAAGTTAAGTCCGTTTCAGGTTCGGTTGTTGCAGACAATATCAATGGCGGGATCAAGCTCAGCCAGATTTCCGGCGCCACAAACGCCTCATGCATCAACGGTGAAGTTATTGTTGACTATTCAGGTAACCCTCCGGCAGATTCGAGGTTTTACTCACTGAACGGCGACATCACCGCCAACTTCCGGAAAGGCCTCGGCGCACAGCTGGCGTTTAAAAGCTTCAACGGGGATTTGTACTCGTCCTTGACAGACCTTACGTCAATGCCGGTGCAGCTTGAAAAAACCGACAAAGGCGGAGCCGGAACAAAATATCGTGTGAGCGGAAACCGGTACAAGGTGAGACAAGGCGGACCGCTGCTCGACTTTGAGACGTTTAACGGTGATGTCATCGTGAAGGAAAAAGAAAACCAGTGATAAAAACTGAATCGAATGTTAAAATGCATATGAAAACAGTTAAGCAAATAGGAATATGGACGGTTGCGCTGATGCTCTTGGCGGCGGAGGTGGTTGGCCAGGGGAACGAGTTCACGATCCCGCTGAGCGATCCGGCAAAACGCGGAAAGCTGAAGGCCAGTCTCAATACCGGGTCGATCACTGTCAAAGGAACGGCACGCAAGGATGTGTTGGTCCGGTACAAGGAGGTCACCAGTGATCACGATGACGACAACAAGGAAGGTAAAACCGGAAATCGCGAGGGATTGAAGCGGATCGGCGGGGGTGGCCTCGAACTGAACGCCAGCGAGAATAGCAACTTTGTTAAAGTTTCATCGGGCAGCTGGAGCATCCAGACAGACCTTGACATCGAGGTGCCATCAGGAATGGATCTTGTTGTAAGCACCTACAATGACGGCGACATCATGATCAGCAATATCCAGGGTGAAGTTGAGCTAGTCAATTACAACGGTGAAATCACTGCCCTGAATATTTCCGGCTCCGTAGTGGCTACCACTTACAACGGTGCAATCAGAGTAACGTTCGACAAGGTGACCGAACAGAAGCCCATGTCGTATGCAACTTACAATGGCGACATTGACCTGACATACCCGGCGGCGACGAAAGCCACTTTCAAGATGAAGACCGACCAGGGCGACATCTATACAGGATTCGAGATGAGCGTGTCCAGCAGCGGACCCGTCAAACAGGATAATAGCAAGACTGGTGGCTTTAAACTGAAGATCGACGAGTGGAAACGTGGCGACATCAACGGCGGCGGTCCGGAGATGGCGCTGAAGACATACAACGGTGATATTTATATCAGGAAAAAATAGAGCGGGGGATATTATGAACGAAGAAAGCCTGCGGAAGTGGGCTTTTTTATTTGGTGATTTGGTGATTTGGTGAGATGGGGTGATTTAGTGAGATGCGCGACTTGGCAGTCTTACGTGAGGCGGAGAAAATATACAGGAGTTCGGTCGCTTCTTGTGTTATGCGAATAAGGTTATTGCTGGTATCGAGCTTTGCTTCCTTGATGAGGTCCAGCCAAAACAGGGATTCGTCCGCCTCCTCGACGACTATCGACAACTTGGCAAAATATTCTCGCGGTGATCTCCCACGACGAGCCGCCCTGTAGTTCGCGGCGACAGAACTTGATGATCGAATCAGTTGTCTCTGGATGACCATTGTCGCGTTCGATTTCGGGACTGTTTCCAAGTACTTAATTACATCCACGCAGAATCTCATGGTTCGCGCGTTCAGATCATCCCGGTTCATCACATTCGAAGGTGGAGCCTCCGTTGCAATTCCCCAAATAATGAGTTGACGGAAAACAGGACAAATCACCCAACCAGATCACCAAATCACCCAACCAGATCACCAGATCACCAAATCACCAAATAACTCGAGCGGGAAACGAGGCTCGAACTCGCGACCCTCAGCTTGGGAAGCTGATGCTCTACCAACTGAGCTACTCCCGCTTTTTCTGCTAATCCAAATGTAAATAAAAAATGAGAAGGCGCGGCCTTAGGGACAGGCGCCGGGAAGTAAGCGGCAAACGGCAACCAGTGGCCTGCCGACTTGAGGCCACCTGTGGAAATAGGACGAAGTGGACAGCTTAATTGACGGATTAATGCATTTCGTACGCGAGAACTTTTTGCCAAATTGAAGCCGCATTTGTTTTATGTCATCGCGCCGCGAGTTCATTAAGAAATCAGCTATCACCCTCGGCGCCTTTGCCATTGTGCCGCGTCACGTGCTTGGGGGACCGGGATTTCTGGCGCCGAGCGACCAGCTCACGAAGGGAATAATAGGTGTGGGTGGAATGGGTCGTGGACACTACGGCTACGAGGGGAAACTGCTGGCCATCTGTGATGTAGACAGCAACCATCTTAAAGATGGGTTGGCTGCCGCGGGAAGTGGTGTTCGGGGATATACAGACTTCCGTGAACTGATTGCCCAACCAGACATCGATGTGGTTCACATCGCCACGCCGCCGCATTGGCATGGGATTATGTCTGTCATGGCGGCACAGGCCGGCAAGGACGTTTGGTGCGAGAAGCCCATGACACGCACCATCGGTGAGGGCAAGCGCGTGGTCGAGGCGATAGAACTTTATGGCCGAATCTTCCGGCTTAACACCTGGTTCCGTTTCGAAGACAATTTCTACGGCATGGGCACTCCGGTGAAGCCGTTGAAGAAGCTGGTGGACAGCGGGATCCTGGGCTGGCCGCTGAAAGTCACAATCAGTGGAGTTACCGGATTCAATTGGAAATTTTATTGGGTTGGCAAAACAAATCTCGAACCTCAGCCTGTTCCTCCCGAACTAGACTACGATTTCTGGCTGGGTCCGGCGCCATGGAAGCCATACAACCCGCACCGCGTGCATGGCACTTTCCGTGGCTACTGGGACTATGACGGCGGCGGTCTGGGCGACATGGGGCAACACTACATTGACCCGGTGCAGTATTTTCTTGGTAAGGATGACACCAGTCCGGTGCGTGTTGATGTGGATGCACCCCAACAGCATGATGACGCAGTGGGAACCTGGCGCCGGATCGAGTTTACTTATGCCGACGGATGCAAAATCATCCTTGACGGTGAGAACAAAGACCTGACGGCACCCTACATCGAAGGACCAAAAGGAAAGATCTATCGCGGTTTCCAATCCGACATTCCGAACCTGCTGAAGTTCCTCGATACTGTGCCAGACCCGCCGACGCAGGAAACAACCTTCTCTGAATCGGTACGCACGCGGCAAAAGTTTGCCCTCAACGAAAAGAACGGCCACCGGTCATCTACAATCGTCAACATGGGCAAGGTGGCGCTGCAACTGGGTCGCTCGCTGGAGTTTGACCCGGTCAGGCAGGAGTTTATCAACGACGAAGTAGCCAATAGGCTGATAAATCCCCCGATGCGGGGGCCCTGGAGGATTTGATGATGCGGGGAATATTCTTTTTTATAGCAATTCTTCTCGCTTCAACCGCTTCGGCGCAGGAGACAAGGACAGTTAACACCCGGATTGCGGATGCACTTGCGCTGTTGCCGGCGCAGAACAGCGAAACTGCTGCTGTGGCATATGCTGACCTTATGACGCTTGACAATGAGGGTCTAAGTAAGGTGTTCGATGGTGTTCGTCCTTCCGGGGATGCTTCGGGGGTTCCGTACCGTTATGCAGTTGCGCTCCTTTCCTCAAAGTCTACCAGGCCTGACGAGCGGGCGAGGATTGAAAGCGCGTTGATCGGTGTGCTTGAGCGAAGCAAGGACACGGAAGTGAAACAGTACTTCATTTCACATTTGATGCTTATTGGAACAGACCGCTCAGTGGCGACGCTTAATGCAATGCTTTCTGACCAGGCGCTGGCAAATCCGGCAACAGTTGCGCTTCAATCGATCAAGGGAGTACCACCCAAACCAGAATTGCAACCTGACCTTCAAGGGATCAAGGCTGCTGAGAAGCATCTCAGGATTGCCGGACTGCATCACTTGGTCCGTAAAGACCCTGCTACATCGCAACAATTGTTGGTAAAAGAACTCGACCGATTCGATGCCGGCTATCGCCGTGATGTTTTGAACATAGCAAAAACCGCGTTGGATTTGCCAGCCATTCGTGACGCCTGGGTCAAGGAGTACTCGAGATCAAAAGAAGACCGCCAGGCTGATATCCTTTCCATGCTTACGGCTGGTTTGGACAGCGCCATATTTGCCCAGGTAGTAGTAGCTGCTCTGGATTCCAAGTTCCCTCCGGTCAGGAAAGTTGCGATCCGGGCGCTGGGGGAAGCCCGGAATCCCAGGTACGCAGATCGCATCGCTGCAATGATCATAAATCCTTCAAGGGCTGAGGATGAACGCGTAGAAGCAACAAAGACTTTTTTGCAAATAGCCCAACCGCAGCATGTGCGCAAGCTTGCAACGCTGCTTCCGCAGGTACAACCCGTGGTTGCGATAAACATCCTGAACATCATGGCAGCCAGGAGAGATGTGGAGGACGCGGAATCAGTGGTCAGGCTCGCCGCATCATCAGATCAAAAACTCCGGGCTTCAGCTTTTGCTGCATTGCCGAATACTGCCTCGCCTGCTGTCCTTGATCGGCTGCTCATGATGTTGAGTTCAACCAACGCACCATCCGAGGTCGCAGCGGTCCAGCAGGCCCTGATAGCGATTGCAGGTCCGGACACATCGCCACAGATTCTGAAGGCGGCCCAGACTCAAAAAGTCAGGTTGTTGCCAGTGCTGCCGTATTTGGGCGAGGCACAGTCCCTGAATACTGTCAAGGCGTCATTCGAGCAGGGACGAGGAGATGAGAAGGAGTTGGCGTTTGCAGCGCTGATGAATTGGCAGGGTACTGATGCCATTTCAACACTCATGTCAGTTATACGTCAACCTGAATCCCCATTCCGCGCTCGGGCATTCACGGCTTATGTCCGCCAGGTTGGCAACACCAATTGGCCTGCGGACCAAAAGCTTCTCAAACTCAGGGAATTATTTCCATTGGCAACTTCAACGGATGAGCGCAAGTTGATTCTGCGGGCGGCCGCTGACAACCGCGCATTCCTTGCCTTTGTATTTGTTTCCACATGGATCGATGACCCCGACCTGGGAACAACAGCGGCGCGAGCAACGATGCGCCTGGCGCTCCCGACGCCCGAAGGACTTCCCGGCATGACAGGAACGCTGGTGCGAACAGCGCTGGGCAAGGTTATAGAGCGCCTCGACGGTCCCGACAGCCAGTACGAACGCATTGACGTTCAAAGCTATCTCGATCAGCTCCCCTTAGTCCAGGGATTCGAGCCATTGTTCAACGGAAAAGATCTTTCTGGCTGGCAGGGCCTTGTCGAAAACCCGATCGCGCGCGCCAAAATGAAGAAGGAGGAATTAGCGGCGAAGCAGGCTGCAGCCAACGCAAAGCTTTCTGAAAGCTGGTCGGTGAAAGAAGGGATTATCTGTTTTACAGGAACCGGCGATAACCTTTGCACAAAGCGGTCGTTCGGTGACTTCGAAATGATAGTGGACTTTAAAATCAGCAAGAATGGCGACAGTGGAATTTACCTGAGAGGAACTCCGCAGGTACAGATCTGGGATATTTCGCGTGTTAACGACGGTGCACAAGTCGGTTCCGGCGGACTCTACAACAACACGGCGAATCGCAACCCGTTGGTGGTTGCCGACAACCCGATCGGAGAGTGGAACACCCTTCGGATCACGATGATCGGTGAGCGCGTCACGGTGTACCTCAATGGATTACTCACGGTTGACAACGTGGTGATGGAGAACTACTGGGACCGGAAGATTCCAATTTTCCCTGACGGCGCGATAGAATTGCAAGCCCACGGCACTGAGATGTACTTCCGTGACGTGTTTATCAGGGAGTTCAACAGGCCGTATCAACTTTCAGCAGAAGAAATGCAGCAGGGGTTTGAAAACCTCTTTAATGGACGGGATCTTTCCGGTTGGGTCGGAAACAAAACTGATTATGTTGTCGACGACCAGGTGATCACCATCTACCCGACGGGGCGGGGCAAAGGGAACCTCTACACTGAAAAAGAATACAGCGACTTCGTATTTCGTTTCGAATTTCAGTTAACTCCCGCCGGTAACAACGGCCTGGGTATCCACGCACCACTCGATGGGGATGCCGCATACGTCGGAAAGGAGATACAGATCCTGGATGATCGTCACCCGGCATACAAGGACATTCAACCCTGGCAGGCACACGGTTCGGTTTACGGAATCATCGCAGCCAAACGTGATGCTTTGCGACCTGTCGGACAATGGAATGAGGAGGAAGTGGAGGTCCGTGGCAACCGCATCAAGGTGACGCTGAATGGCAAGGTGATCGTCGATGGAGATATGAAAAAGGCATCAGCCAAAGGAACACTTGACGGCAAGGAGCACCCTGGACTCTTACGTCACGCGGGTCACATCGGGTTTCTGGGTCACGGGTCGGTCTTGCGATTCAGGAACATCCGGGTCAGAGACCTTGCTAAAAAGTAACGCAACAAGCTTCACAGATAGTAAACAAAACCCAGGCTTACAGAATTGAGGTACAGCAATGACTCAAATGTCTTGTACACTGTTTTGTTTCCGGAATCATCTTCACCGCTTATTATCGAATAGCCAAGAACACCGATAGAAATCTCGGTGCTCAACTTCCTGGTCATGAAATAGCTAATCCCGGGGGCGAGGCCCACACCAAATCCCTTTGTCTCCAGGTTAACAGTGACAATACCGCCGGACCCGTCAGGCTCATCCTCACTGCTCTTGCCTCTGCTGACAAAAAAGCCCCCTTGAACAAAGAACCACGTGGCATCGCCTATCTCGGCATAATAACGCACGGCCGGAGCAATGCTGTAACTTTCATTAATTTGTTTAAAGACCAATGAGCCCACGGGAGAAGGCGTGGTTTTTGATTCCCGGTCGTAGCCGGCAATGAGCGACAAACCCCAATGGTCGGAGAGCATTTTACCCACCGTAATATTAATACCGGTTCCAAGTGCGTCGGTTTCTGTGTAGGGGCGGATCGCCCGAGTCCTCTCAATCGTGGCGGAGGAGAAACTAAAGTATGTTCCAAGTAATACCTTGCCTTTCTTCACGGACTTCTCTTCAACTGCTTCAGCCGACCCTTGTGCACGCAAAGGAAGGTCGACCGCCATCGCAAACAGTAAGGCAAGGTGAGCCACTTTGACAAGTACTGCTTTATTTCTCATGGTATACAGGTTATTCTTTGACATCAAGTTCGGCGCAGGCATAGGCGAATCCCTGCCAGTGGTTCGCTTGAAGTACATTCTTGTAAAGGATATTCGCTGCTGCTGAGTCGCCCGAGTAGAGATGGAAATTTGCCAAACCGTAGAGTTTGGTCATATCGTTAAGGTCCATTTCTGCTGGCGGTTTGGTCGCATCCACCAATTCACCTGGCTGGATCACTCCATTGAAGAGCAACAGGCGCCGGTAGTATGGGTAGTCCTTGTTGTCGATTTCAAAGTCTTCTGTAAAAGGTTTGGCAACGGCCATTGCCTTTTCCTTTTGCCCTGAGCGCATATAGCAGTTGTACAGCCAATCGCTGGCGCCGGCCTTGTCGGTTCCCACGTACGCCGTAGCAAGGCTCTTCTCACAGGCCTCAGCACCCTTTACGTAGTCACGCTTCAGGAAGTGATACAGTCCGATATGATACCAAACCTGATGTTGAAAACTGGCCCCCTGTTTTCCCGTTGCATCCAACTCGAACTCAGGTGCTTCAGGCATGAGCGCTGCAGCCCTGGTCAGGTCGGCAATGGCGTTGTCGAGTTCCCTTAAGTTGATATAGCGGTGACCCCGGTACCGAAGCAACTTGTACGAATCAGGAAACCTTGCAAGACCCTCGGTGTATTTTTCAACTGCTTTACGAAACTGACCAACGGTTACAAGGGACCGCCCGATGGCAATGTAATCGTCTTCCGACAGTTGGCTCTTGCTCCGGACTGCCTTAATGAGGCTGTCATTCCTGACCGTTGCAATTGAATCGGCCGGCCGGGAATACAGCGGCTGCCCTGAAAAACCAGTTGTCTCCGGCTCAGGAATAGCTTCCCTCTTAGGCTGGCTGCACCCGGTCAGTGCTGCAATTGTGATGGCAAATATGGTATACCTCATGGAAGGTTATGGTTTTATAAGCTTCGATAGTGCCTCTGCTATCCGGCCAAATGGGAATGTGCTTAACACCTCATCCATTGTTCGCCTGATTTCGTCATTGCACAGGTTCCCGATGCTTCCCTCATGTGTATGTTTTAGGGATTTGGATGGGGAGAATTTACCCTGCTCAATGTCCAGGCCTACCTGTTTGTACGCATCGCGGAATGGAACCCCCCCGGCAACAAGCTTGTTCACTTCCTCAACGCTGAACAAGAATCGGTATTTTTCATCCTCCAGGATGTTGTCCTTGACCTTTACCCGCGACAGCATGAAACCTGTCATGTTCAGGCAATCGCGGAGAGTGCGAAATGCAGGAAACAGTTTCTCTTTAAGTATTTGAAAGTCGCGGTGATACCCGGAAGGAAGATTCGTTGTCAGCAGGGTAATCTCCCCGGCGATAGACTGAACTGCGTTGCAGCGACCACGGACAATCTCGAATACATCAGGATTCTTTTTGTGCGGCATGATGCTCGAGCCGGTTGTAAGGTCATCCGGGAAGCTGATGAACGCGAAATTCTGGTTGAGGTACAAGCAAGCATCGATGGCAAGTTTGGAGAGTGTGGCAGCAACATTGCCGATGGCACTTGCCACGATACGCTCGGTCTTTCCCCTGCCCATCTGCGCATACACAACATTGTAATTCAGGTCCTCGAAGCCCAGCAGTTCGGTCGTCATTTTACGGTTCAATGGGAAAGAGGATCCGTATCCTGCTGCGCTACCCAACGGATTTTTGTTGGCTATCCGGAATGCTGATTGAAGCGTGATGGTGTCATCCACAAGACTTTCAGCATAAGCTGCGAACCAAAGACCGAAGGAAGAGGGCATGGCCAGTTGAAGGTGTGTGTAGCCAGGAAGCAGTTTGGCTTTGTGCTTTTCGCTCAGCTCAAGCAAAAGATCAAAAAGCGACTTGATATCGCCGACGATTTCTTCGATTTGCTGACGGAGAAAGAGTTTGGTGTCGAGAAGCACCTGGTCGTTGCGCGACCGGCCGCTGTGGATCTTTTTCCCGGCATCGCCAAGGTCTTTCGTAAGCAGCAGTTCTACCTGCGAATGTATATCCTCAACGCCTTTCTCAATCTTGAATGTACCGTTCTTGATTTCCGCGTAAATACGCTTCAGGCCCAGGTCAAGTTTTTGATGCTCATCTTTGCTCAACAACCCGACAGACGCCATCATACGGATGTGCGCCAGCGAACCAAGCACCTCGAACTCTGCCAGGTAGCCGTCCCACTTCAGGTCATCGCCTGTCGTAAATGTGCTTACCTCGCCGAGCGAGTCTGAAGCTTTAGTCCAAAGTTTCATAACAGATCATGGGGCTTACACGTCACAATTTACAGGTCACAAGTCACAAGTTACGGGTCACAGGTAACAAAAGTGAACTCCTTTAACCCTATGTCGTCTCAACAAGACTTGAACCCCGCTTGCCTGAAGCCTGCATGGCTGTGACTATTCAAAGGAATGTTATGAGTTCCACATACCCCTTGATTCCATCATGGATCTCTTCAAGGTGGATGTATTCATCCGCGATATGCGACCTTCCTGAATCGCCTGGGCCCAATTTGATCGAAGGAACAGGTATAAGTGCGCGATCCGAGGTAGTGGGAGATCCGTAACATTTCTTTCCGAGGGTTTTCGCTGCGCGCACCAATGGGTGGTTAATGTCAATTCCCGACGGTCTGAGGCGAAGCGATCTTGCCTTCACTTCGCATCTGACATTTTTGGTGATGATACCCAACACTTCCTCAAAAGAGTAGGCGTCGGTCACACGAACATCGACCGTAAAACGGCACTCGGCGGGTACCTGGTTGTGTGCCTGACCAGCCTGAATTACCGTTACGCTCATTTTTACTTTGCCCAGCGTGTCGGATACCTTCGGAAACCCGAAATGGCGGAACCATTCGATGTCCTTCATCGCGTGATAGATGGCGTTGTCACCTTCATTGCGGGCGGCGTGACCCGCAGTTCCCTTTGCAATGCAATCCAGCACCAGCAGGCCATTTTCAGAAACGGCGACATCCATTAGCGTTGGTTCCCCGATAATCGCACAATCGATCTTCGGCAGCTCAGGCCAGATACTCTCGATGCCGTTGGCGCCGGAAATCTCTTCCTCTGCAGTTATGGCTACCACTAGGTTGTAGCTGAGATCTTTTCTCCTGCGCAGTTGGAGGAATGCCGCCAGGAGTGAGACTGCGGCGCCGCCAGCATCGTTGCTTCCCAGGCCGTAGAGTTTGTCGCCTTCCACTGAAGGAAGAAACGGGTCACGGGTATATCCCGGGTTCGGCCTTACCGTATCGTGATGGGAATTGAGCAGCAGCGTGGGCTTGGCGTCTTCATAGTACTGGGAGGCTGCCCAAACATTGTTCCCGTTGCGTTTCGGCTTGACGCCGTGTTCGACAAGAAAGGCTTCAAGAATGTCAGCCGTCTTGCTTTCTTCCCGACTGAACGATGGTGCGGCAATCAGCTTCTTAAGTAGTTCTACCGCCTCTGCACCCATTGTCAACTAGATCAAAGGGTGATGAGTGTTCCCTCGGTGTCTACCCGCGTGTTGCGTGTGAGATCGGTTGCATGCCCGATCAATACTTCCTTTACACCGGAGTGAATGGCTGTGAATGCATTTTCCAGTTTTGGCAGAATGCCGTCAGAAAAAGCCCCTTCCGCTAACATCTGTTTGTATGTGGGCTCATTGAGGTTCCGGATTACAGAGCCCTCATCTTCCATGCTGCGAAGAACCCCTTTCTTTTCAAAGCAAAAAATCAGCCGAACGTCGAAGTGCTTGCTAAGTGAAATGGCCAACACGGAAGCGATTGTGTCCGCATTGGTATTGAGCATCATGCCGGCAGAATAAGTGAGGGGTGCAAACACAGGCACAACATTCTGCTTCAGCAGGAAGTAGAGTAGCGTAGAATTCACGCTCTCAGGTGTGATGTCCCCCACATATCCAAAGTCAATGTCCTTTACCGGCCGGCGAACAGCCTTGATCATATTGCCATCGGCACCGGTAACTCCTAGTGCATTGCATCCCCATTGCTGAAGGTGGGCGACAATTTGCTTGTTGATCAATCCTCCGTAAACCATGGTGACCAGGTCGAGGGTATCCCGGTCGGTGATTCTGCGGCCTTTGACGTAATGTGATTCGATTCCAAGCCGGTGGCCGATCTTGGTAGCCATGACGCCGCCACCATGAATCAGGATCTTCGGCGCCTGGATTGCTGCAAATTCCGTCAGAAAGTTGTTAAGAGCGTTGTCGTCATCCAGGACATTGCCACCGATTTTTGTTACGTAGAGTTTATTCATGGACCTATCCAAATTACATCGTTCTCAATATTTCCGCCAAAACAGCCTGTGCAGACCACACCCGGTTGCCTGCCTGCTGTGTTATCAGGCTCGAAGGGCTGTCGAGGACGGCACTGCTGAGTTCAAGGTTCCGGCGAACGGGCAGACAGTGCATCACACGCGCCGTGTTCGTTGCCTCCAATTTAGTGGGCGTCAGCATCCATGAGGGCAAAGCCTCCGGAATTTTTCCATAATCGTCATACGAGCTCCAGTTTTTCACATAAACGAAATCTGCGCCTGCAAGCGCCTCGTCTTGCTTGTGGGTGACCCGGGCACCGTGGGTAAATGTCTTGTCAAGTGTTATGCCTTCCGGATAAGCAACAACCAGCTCGGCCTTGCCCCATGCCAGGACCCATTGTGCAAAGCTGTTAGCCACGCACTGCGGCAAGGCCTTCACATGGGGAGCCCAACTAAGTACTACCTTTGGTTTTCTGCCCTTGGGCATCAATTCTTTAAGTGTAATAATGTCGGCCAGGCTTTGCAGGGGATGCAGTGTGGCGCTTTCAAGGCTGATTACGGGTATGCCGGAAAAGCGGATAAACTGATTCAGGTACTGCTCGGAACTGTCCGCCGCTCTGTCTTTCAGGGTAGGGAAGGTTCTTATGCCGAGAATATCAAAGTAAGTTCCAAGAATCGGAGCTGCGTCACGCACATGTTCAACCGTCGAGCCGTTCATCACTGCCCCATCATCAAGTTCAAGCGTCCAGCCTTCCTGGCCAACATTGAAGGCAATTGTTTCCATTCCGAGGTTGGCAGCAGCAATCTGGGTGCTCAGCCGGGTACGCATGCTGGGATTGAAAAAAAGCAGGCCGACGCGCTTGCCGCTTCCAAGTTTTCTGTCTGCAAGCGGGTCAGCCTTGTAGCGGAGTGCGGACCCCACAAGCGCCTCGATATTCGAAACATCATTTACGGATGTGAAGTTTTTCATGCAAATTCCTTTGAAAGGGCGTCAAAGAAGTATTGACCCTCCTGGGCAGTAATGGCGAGCGAGGGCAACAACCTGATGGTGTTGGGTTTGGCTTCGCCCGTAAAGATATGGTGTTCGTGCAGCAGGTTCGTACGAAGATTATTTCGGTCCGGTGACAGATCGAAGCCGATCATCAGTCCCCGACCACGGACTTCCAGGATTTCGGGACAGGATTTGAGTCTTCGCATCCAGTCCTCACCAAGCGCCTTTGCATTTTGTAACAGGGCTTCTTCTTCCAGTACTTCCAGGACAGCTATTGATGCTGCACAGGCAAGATAGCCGCCACCAAACGTTGTTCCGAGCATTCCGTGCCAGCCCTTGATATCCGGCCGGATCAGGACGCCTCCGACCGGAAATCCATTTCCCATCCCTTTTGCTGTTGTGATAATGTCTGCACGAATGCCAGCGTGCTGGTGGGCGAAAAACTCCCCGGTTCTGCCGTACCCAGACTGAATCTCATCCAGGATAAATAAAGAACCGTTTTGTCTGGCGGCCTTTGAGATTTTTGAAAGAAACGAATCGTCCGGGATATGAATACCTCCGACGCCCTGGATGCCCTCGAGGATTACAGCTGCAACATCGGGAGTAAGTGACTCCCAAAGCGCTTTTTCATCGTTGATCGGCAGAAACTGAACCTGGTGACCGGCATTAAATAGTGAAACGATCTTTGGATTGTCTGTCGCCGCCACGGCGCCGGAAGTGCGGCCATGAAACGCATTTTTGAAAGCCAGGATTTTCTTCCTTCCAGTCACAAAAGAGGCGAGCTTCAGCGCATTTTCGTTGGCCTCCGCGCCCGAGTTACAGAGGAACAACTGGTAATCGTGATACCCCGAGAGTTCGCCCAGCTTCTCCGCGAGTTTCTGCTGTAGTGGGTTTTCGACGCTGTTGGAATAGAAGGCAATCTTTCCAAGTTGATCAGAGAGCGCTTTCACAAAGCGCGGATGGTTGTGACCGATCGATATGACCGCGTGTCCTCCGTAAAGATCCAGGTACTTGTTACCCGCTTTGTCCCACAGCCATGAACCTTGCGCCCGGATCGGTTCGATTGCAAACAGCGGATAAACGTCAAACAGTTTCACGTCCGGGGATACTAGTAAGCGGCGCCTTTGAGATTAAGACCCGCAGTCTCCTCAAGCCCAAGCATTAGGTTCATGTTCTGCACAGCCTGGCCGGCTGCACCTTTCAACAAGTTGTCGGTGACAGAATGGATGATTAATTGGCCCTCCACCAATTCAAGGTGTATGAGACATTTATTTGAGTTCACCACCTGCTTGAGGTCAACCATCGTGTCGCTTAGGTGGGTAAAGGGATGATCGCGGTAAAATTCCCTGTACATCCGGACGATATCCTCGATTGGCTCCTTGCATTCAACGACTGATGTGGCAAAAATGCCACGCGTAAAGTCACCTCGCCAGGGGACGAACAACACCTTTCCGAAGTCCTTCTGCAACGCATTCAGTGTTTGATGAATTTCGGGCACGTGCTGGTGTGTGAGGGATTTGTACGCAGCGACATTGTTGGCGCGCCAGGAAAAATGGGAAGTCTCCTGAAGGCGCTGTCCGGCGCCGGTTGAACCTGTAATGGCCGTCGTATGGGTAGTGGAGAGCTGACCAGCCTTGGCCAGGGGAAGCAAGCCGAGCTGGATGGTTGTTGCGAAGCAACCAGGATTGGCAATATTCTTTGCTTTGCGTATTTCCTCGCGCTGGAACTCGGGCAATCCGTAAACAAAGGTGCGCCCGGCGGCGGTGGCACCAAGCCGAAAGTCGTTGCCCAGGTCGATGATCCGGGTGGAGGAGGGAAAAGGTTGCTGTTCAAGAAAGGGCTTGCTTTCACCGTGGCTCAGGCAAAGGAAGATGACATCTGCAGGCTCGATGTCACCCGTGAAGGTTATGTCCGTTTCGCCAGCCAGGTCATGGTGTACCGAAAGCAGCGGCTTGCCTTTCTGGCTACGACTCTGGACAAAAACCAGGTCAACGTCCGGATGTCGCAGCAAAAGCCTGACGGTTTCCCCGCCGGTATACCCCGCGCCTCCAACCACACCAGCTTTTATTTTCTGTCCAGCCATTTCTTCTTCTTTTAGCCTTCAGCTTTCAGGCTTTGTCCTCGTCACGTTTCACTTGATGATATATCGAAACCTGATTTCCGAATATCCTGGTAAACCCCTTGACATCCTCCCCGCTCCAGCCAGCGTTCATCTCTCCGTACTTGCCGAATTTGGATGACATAAGGTCGAACGGCGATTCGATCCCATTGATCTGAAAACGGTATGGCAGCAATGTGGCGCTCACCGTTCCGGTTACATTCTGCTGGGAGGACGCGAGAAAGGACTCCATGTCGCGCATAACCGGGTCGAGGTATTGACCTTCGTGAAGCCAATTGCCATAGAACTGAGCAAGTTGATCCTTCCAGTTGAGTTGCCATTTGGTGAGTACATGCTTCTCCAGTGCGTGATGGGCCTTGATGATGACAACCGGGGCGGCGGCTTCAAAGCCCACCCTGCCTTTGATGCCTATGATCGTATCTCCCACGTGGATGTCGCGTCCGATGCCGAATGGTCCGGCCTTGGCCTGGAGATATTGAATGGCCTCCACAGGGTGGGAGAATTCCTTGTTATCGACACTGGTGAGTTCCCCTTTGGCAAATCCCAGCCTAACTTCTTCGGGGATTGTTTTGGTCACGGCTGTTGGCCAGGCCGACTCGGGGAGCATGCCCATAGAGTTAAGCGTTTCACGTCCGCCGACTGAAGTGCCCCACAATCCCTTGTTTATCGAGTAGGTGGCCTTCTCTGCGCTGTATGCAATACCTTTTGTGCCCAGGTAGCTGATCTCCTCCTCGCGGCTGAGCTGTCGGTCGCGTACAGGGGTAATGATCTCCAACCCCGGGGCGAGGATCTGAAAGATCATATCGAACCTTACCTGGTCGTTGCCGGCGCCTGTGCTGCCATGCGCCACCGCTGTTGCCTTGATTTCTTTAGCGTATCGAACAACGGCCAGCGCCTGCGACATCCGTTCTGCGCTTACGCTGAGCGGGTATGTGCTGTTCTTCAGAACATTGCCATAGATGAGGTATCGGATGACCTGGTCATAGTAATTGCGCGTTTCATCTACAGTGCGATGTGATTTAATCCCAAGCCGCATGGCGCGACTCTCGATGTCTTTGACGTCATCGGCGGAAAACCCACCCGTATTCACAGTGAGCGTGTGGACCTCATAGCCAAGATCACGAGACAGATAAACTGCACAATAGGAGGTATCAAGACCGCCGCTGAAGGCCAAAACAAGTTTCTTCATGGAATGGGATAAGGTATGCAGGTTTCCTGAGCTTTAGGCCAAGCCTGATGATGTCTTTGTGAAAAGGTCCAGAGTTGCCAGGCTGAGCTCGTCGAAGGGTCTGCCCTGAGCTTGCCGAAGGGTTACCAGGAAAACAAGTAGCCGAGCAGCGACCTCCCCTTCTCGGCATTTTCACCTTCTTTCTTCCACCAGCCCTTCAGCAAAACAAACTGCTTGAAGCGCACCCAACGGTCAAACAAAGTCAGATTTTCGGCCATCACGCGGCGGTGATGGTGTACTTCCCTGTCGTGAACAATGCGATGACCATTGATCGCGGGAAGCGGCTTTTTGGCCGGATCGAAGAGCATGCCTGTACAGAGACAGTTCTTGCGCTCCTTGCTCATGAGGATTTCGTAGTTCACGCAGCTCCGGCAGCCTTTCCAGAACTCTTCATCGGTGGTAAGTTCAGAGTAGGGTACAGGTTCATAGCCCAGGTCGGAGTTGATTTTCATAACGGCAAGTCCAGTCGTCAACCCGAAGATCTTGGCCTCAGGGTATTTCTTCCGTGACAGGTCGAAGACGCGCCCCTTGATCTCTGTTGCTACGCCCGACTTCCGGAAGGCGGGGGCGACAATCAGCCCAGAGTTGGCAACATATTTGCCGTGCTCCCAGGCCTCAATGTAGCAGAAGCCGACCCACGTGTCGTCGTCGGTGACGGCAATGACGGCTTTCCCCTCGTTCATCTTGGTCCTGATATAATCCGGCGAGCGTTTGGCAATCCCGGTACCCCTGGCTTTTGCCGACTCGGCCATTTCTGCAGTGATCGTTTCTGCGTATTTGATGTCATCCGGGGTAGCTTCCCGGATGCGTATGATCGGTTCCAATTCCTTTTTTATCGTTTTTGGTATGAATAAGAAAAGCAAGAAGCAGGCAACCCGCTTGCAGGCCGCCTGTAGTACCGCGTGGGCGGTATCAAATCCGGATCTGTCGTCGGAAACTTCTGATCACCAATGGGAGGGAGGCAAACCGGCAGCGAAGCAGGGCTCCATGTACGGAAAAGGTGAAGGGGTTTTTCAAATTCGTTGTTCCAAATTAATGGTACACCAACTGTCTTATCAGCCTCAATGGGTTTTCACAAAATTAGTTGATTCTAATTTGAGAATTCCAAGTTCGGTGAACGTTTTTTCAAAAGAAAAGTTCGAACACCATGGTCGTACCTTTGAGTTGACATGGAAGACTTCCTGCTCCAGTACGGATACCTGGCACTCATTCTCGGAACGTTCCTCGAGGGTGAGACGGCGCTGCTAGTCGCATCTTCGCTGGCATATGCCGGTGTCTTCAGCGTTCCTGAAACGGTCTTTTTTGGCTTTCTTGGCTCTTTTTTGAGCGACTGGACTTATTTTCTAATCGGTCGGCTCAACGGTAATTTATTCGTCGAGCGGCGGCCAGCACTTAAACTAAAGCTTGAGCCAGCACAGCGCTTCTTCGAAAAAAATCGCCTCCAGATACTCATAAGCTACCGCTTTCTCTACGGGCTCCGTACAATATTGCCCCTGATGATTGGACTGACAGGCATTCGGCCATACCTGTTTCTGGCCTTCAGCATCGTCACCGGCTTTCTCTGGTCGTCGCTCGTGGGTGGAGCAGGTTACCTGGCTGGCTCCTACTTTGGCCTTACCGCAGAGGCGTTCGAGGACTACGGGATCCTGGTTATCCTCGGATTCGGCATCATTGGCACCTTGGTCGGCCTAACTATCAAGAGGTTTGCCGAGCACCGGTTGAAGATGGACCGGCAGGAGCAATGATTATTCGTACCGCAAGGTGTGGGATGGATTGGTCATGGCTGCTTTCACCGATTGGGTGCTGACAGTCAGTAACGCGATGACAACAGCGGCGAGGGCCGCGGCCAGATAAATAAGCGGATTCATGCCGATGTGAAAGGCAAAGCTGTCCAGCCACATGCCCATTACATACCATGCCACAGGCCAGGCGATCAGGTTGGCTAGCATGATCAGCACTACAATTTCCCGCGAAAGCAGTATGAGTATGCCGGGTACCGAAGCTCCTAGTACTTTACGTATGCCGATTTCCTTCACCCGCTGAAGTGTGTTGAAGGTGGCCAGTCCGAACAGACCGAGGCACGCGATAAAAATCGCAAGTCCGGAAAACAGCCTGAACAGCTGGCCTTGCTTCTGCTCAGACTCATAGAGCCTGGAGTATCGGTCGCTGGTGAACTGGTAGTCAAACGGGCGGATAGGCAGGAAAGAGCGCCAGGTCTGTTCGAGATGCTGGAGCGCGTCCTGACTTTTGCTGCTTGCAAATTTTACACTGAGGTTGTTGTAGAAGTTCCGGTTGATGAAGAAGGACATAGGCACATAGTCCTGATGCAGTGACTCGAAGTGAAAGTCCTTGACGATGCCGATCAGCTTGCCCCTGACTCCCCTGTATTGAAAGTCCTGGTCTATTCCCTCCTCATTCGTTTTCCAGCCCATCTTTCGAGCAGCTGTTTCATTGATGATGAAGGCCAGGGAGTCGTCGGTCGGTATAGCCTTGGAGAAAAATCTGCCGCCAGCAAGCTGGATGCCATATGTGTCGAAGAAGTCGTGGTCAATACCCAGCATTTTAAGTGTCACTCCGGTGTTGGTCAGGCTGTCGCCGATCATGATGCTGGCAGCCCCGGAGGAATCAAGCAACCGACCCGTGGGGACACGTGAGGACCGGCAAGCATTCTTGATGGCGGCTGATTTTGTAAGTTCATTGTAAAAGGCATCGTAACTATTGACCAGTTCAAAATAAAATGGCAAGGTTACTACACGGTCTTTGTCAAAGCCCAGGTCGCGATTGTTTAAGTAGCTTAACTGCAGCGCAGTGATGCCGGTGGCGATGATCAACACTATAGAAATTGCAAACTGCGCTACAACGAGAGTCTTCCGGATTGCTGTGTTTCCCCGTGCTGAGCCTTGCTGTCCTTTCAGCACTGAAACGGGTTTGAAAGATGAGATAATAAAGGCCGGGTAAAGGCCGGCCAGGATTCCAATGATGGCAGCAAAGGCGAGGAGCCCGGCAAAGATGGGAAACGCGGTGGCACTGTCAAGAACGATGCCTTTGCCAGTGAAGTTATTCAGCCATTGCAGCGCCATGAATGACAAAGGAAGAGACAATGCAAAGGCAAGAAACGCGACAATGACCGATTCACTAAGATACTGGACTATAAGTTGCTTGCGGAAAGCGCCGACAACTTTTCTCAGGCCCACCTCTTTTGCACGCTTGGTAGCCCGTGCCGTGGACAGGTTGATGAAGTTAAAGCAGGCGATCAGCACAATGAACGCGCCGATGACCTCCATCATGTAGACGTTATTAATGTTCCCGCCCACTTCCAGTTCGTCGTCAAGGTGCGACTTGAGGTGAATATCTTGTACTTTCTGAAGGAACAGCGTTGTCACCTGTGATGCCTTGAAAGTTGGCTGAGCTCCGAAATTGGCGATGGCGAATGGTGTGAAGTGCTTTTCCAAAAAATCCGGGAATGCACGCTCCATTTTTTTGGGATCGGTTCCCTCGCTGAGAACCAGGTATGTGGAGAATGCGTTGTTACCCCAGTTTGTTTCCAATCCGCGGCGACCATAAATAGTGCTGTCGTTGAGCGTGCTGAAGGCTACCAGGAAAGTTGGATGCCAGTGCGACTGGAGGGGGAAGTCCTTGAAAACACCGGTAACCTCGAAGTCGAGGCGTCTCCCTGCCTTCAGGTGTTTACCGACTACATCGGTTGTTTCAAAGTATTTGCGAGCCATTGACTCCGAGACAAGGACAGTCAGGGGCCGCTGCAGCGCGTCTTTGGGGTTGCCGGCTGTAATTTCGATATCGAAGACATTTAGCAGTTGAGGTTCCGCCATATAAATGTCATTTTCCGTAGCCATTTTTTTTCGCTCACCATTCTCCTCGATAGCCATGACCAGGGTATACTGCAATGTCCTCGCCATGATTTCGATCTCGCCGAAATCATTTTTTAGTAGCGGACCGATTGGTGGCGCAACGGTCCCAAGGTGGAGGTTCGGGGTTCCGCTAGCATCCAGGAAATTTCTTGTAACCCTGTAAGTTCTGTCAATCTTGCTGTGGTATTTGTCGTAACCGAGTTCGTCCTTGACGAAAAGAAAAATCATCAGCGCACAGGACATGGACAGCGCCAATCCGGCCACATTGATGAAGGAGGTAAGTTTGTTGCGCAGCAGGCTGCGGAACGCGGTGGTCAGGTAGTTTTTCAGCATGGCGTGCGGGATAAACTGTGATGGATACTCAACATTAGTCGTGCCGTTACCAAAGACAATACAAAAAAATCCCGGACGCATGGTCCGGGACCTTTTTTGTGTTCGGAACCGGGATTCCTGTGTCCGGTTTCAATCCAGCCCGATCATCATGAAGGCCCCCCAGTAGATCGGCTCGGGGTATTCAACACGAAGTTCACGCTTTGAGTCAATGAAGCTCTGACGCAGGTTGCCGGTGGTGAGCCACTTGCGGTAGAAGTTCAGGATGAGTTTCTGCGTAGCCTCATCGTCCACTTTAAACATACTCATGATGAGCACCTTGGCGCCGGCAACCAGGAAGGCGCGCTGGAGACCATATACCCCCTCGCCATTGGAAATCTCTCCCAACCCGGTTTCGCAGGCGCTGAGTACCACGAGGTCAGTCTTGTCAAGGTTGAGACTCATTGCCTCGTATGCTGTGAGCACGCCGCTTTCAATGTTGTAGTTGTGTTTGGTCTTTGCCAAAACGTCTCCGCCACCTGTTAGCAAAAGACCCGATTTCATGAGCGGGTTCTCGGCAAGCATGGCTTCGTTGGAAGTGAGTTCCTTCTGTTCGGTTGACGGATCATGCTTTGTATAGAAACCATGCGTGGCGATGTGGAAGACACGCGGACTGTTGATCGACTTGATCTTATCTTCACTGGCATTGGCTTCCATGTACTCTTCTGATGCCCAACCTCTCTCCTTGAGCAGCTTGTTCAGTGCATCCACTTCTTTCTCCGTACCCGGCAAGTCGGTCCATTCGCGCTGGGTCGATGCTGTCAGGTAGAATTTCGGGTTGCCAAACATCGAGGCGTTGTTGGACTGCCCGGCAGCAATCTTGGCCTTTGCCTTGCGAAGGAAAAGGTCCTTTGTGTTGCTTACAATAACAATGTTTGAGTTGTCAATAACATATTTTCCGTCAGGGGTAGGAATGGCCTCAAGATTGATCTGGTTATAGACTCCATCGGGGGAAAGGTAAATGGTTGAAGCCTGACCGACCGCCTTCTGAATGGGTTCCCAATAAACCTTGTACGAATTCTCGTCGACACTCTTGCGAATGATGCTGTTGCGGTAGTAGCGGAAGAACCTTCCTTCCATGAGGTGACCGTTGGTGAGTTCAACTACTTTCGGCCTTGCCTTGTCATTTTTCACGTACAGCGCCACGTAGAGGACCGAATCGGTAAATGTGTGGTTGAAGTAGCGGAAGCGGACCATCTCGATGGCAGCCTCGGTCTTGGTGAGTGACTCCTGCACGTTCTGGTAAGTGATCCGTTTGTTTTCAAATCCCTGCCCGAAGATTTCGGATTTCTCGCTCAACTCACGCTCCAGCTTTTCGACTTCTGCGCTCAGGATATTGGGATCAATACCGTTGTCAAGTAGTTGCTGGCTGCTCATCGAAAGTACATTGGTGAGGAATTCCTTTTTTTGCACCCAATCGGCGTAGGTGGCTTTCAACACTTCATCCTTACTGTTGAGGATTCGTTCACGAATCTTGATGGAGGAACTGAGCAGGAGTGCCTTTGTAAGCAACTGGTAGTTGTAAACCTTGCCGCTCAAGTCGCGGAAGTCTTCAAGCTGACTGAAGGCAAGGGTGTTGTAAAACTCGAAGTCTCCCTTGATGGTATTCCAGTATTTTGCCTTCTCCCGTTCGCTGAGGGCGGGAAAGAATTGCTTGATGAAGCTCTCGTAGTTGTTGAGGGCTTGTTCGATGTTTTTCTTCGCCCCTTTAAAGTCCTTCTCCATGTAGTACACCTTTGCAATCTTGGAGAGGATTTTTACATATTCCGGATGTGTGTCACTGAAGAACTTATCGTATAAGTCCTTGCCCTTTTTGTAATATTCTTCGGCCTTGTTGTAATTCTTTTGCTGGTAATACACATCGCCCGTAAGTGCATAGATGGCAGCAGCCTGAATGCTGTTCTTACGGCCCGTTTTGTTACGCCAAATGGTTTCAGCCTGGGTAAGGGCGTTGAATGCGATGTCGTACCTGTGCTCGGATATGTAGAGGACCGCAACATTCTTAAGGATATCGGCATACTGGGGATTGTCCTTTCCAAGCAGCTCACCCATGATATTGCGGGATTCAAGCATCACTTTTTCCACCTCGTCCTTGTCGTCACCCTTGTAAAACTTGATGAGAGCAAGTTGGGAAAGGGATTTTGCCACCTCTATGTGCTTTCTTCCGAATTGCTTTTCCTGGCTTGCAAGCGCCTTAACGATATTATCTTCAGCCAAATCGTAGTCTCCAATGGTATAGTCGATGTCACTGAGCAGTTTTTGGGTTACTGCCGTTTTGGTGGACTTTTCAGAATAAATCTTGACAGCAATCTGGTTGGCCCGCATAGCCACCTTGTCGGCCTCGGTGTAGTCGCCCCGCGCAAGCAGCAGCCGGCCCTTGTTGACCAGCGGATCAATCAAACGTAGTGATTGATCCCCATACGTCTTTGTGTATTCGGCTATGGCCACGTTCAGGATTTCATCCGTGTCGGAATACCGGCCCAACTGGATAAGCAGGCTCGACAAATTCTGTGCGGTTGTCAGTTCATCAATGTTCAGCGGTCCATCTGCCTTCTTGATGATCTTGGCGGAACGGTTCAGCGCATCCTCAGCCTCATCAAACATACCCTTGATGCCGAACAAGACCGCCTTCGTATCGATCGCCTCGACCATGAGACCCTTCTTGTCATGCTCATCCTCGAATTTCTCGAGGATTGTCAGGGACTTGTTAATGTGTTCCTCAGCTTCTTTGTAACGGCCCAGGCGAATCTCCAGCTTTGCTATCCTGGTCAATTCTTCCCCGTACTTGAAATCTGTGTCCTTGTATTTTGCGCGGGAAACCAGCCCTGCAAGCTCGAGCGTTTCTGTTGCTTTTGAATACTGGTCGGCCATTTCGTAGTAAATGGCCACATGGTTCAGAATATCAAGATGATCTTTGTGCCAGGCACCCATCTCCTCCTTTAAGACTTTGTCGTAGCTGACTTCGTAGATTTTTCCGGCTTCGCTCATCTTGTTCGTATTGTCCAGATAGAAGTTGGCCAGTTGCACGCGCGACAAGTGCACTTCGGGTGCGGCTTCTCCATAGAACTCCGATTTGATGTCGACAATTTCCTGCAGGTACTTTTCAGCTCCAGCATAGCTCTTTTGCACGATGCTCAGCTGTGCCAGGAACTCAAGCACTTCTGCGGTGAGCAGATTCTTCCTCGGAAGCACGGCAGAATTGGTGATAAGCGCGGAAGCATCCTTTTCGAGTCCCTTTGTCTTCTGGGCGTCAAGCTTCTTGTCATACTCAATCGCTTTGAGCCGCACGACGTAAATGCTCTTCTCGGGGAATTCCTTCTTGATAACCGATTCGTACTCTGCCTTCGTGTTTGCATATTTCGTATCTTCCTCATTTCTCAGCAAATCGGTCAGTGTTGCCTCATACAACCGCGTGGACAGCATGTGCGATGGGTAGAAATAAGCTTTTACCACCGCCAGCAGGCGATCATATCTGTTTTCCTTTGGCAGGCTCTCAGTCAACCCATTTTCAATGAACATGTTGGCCTGCAAGTACCGGCAGGTGAGGTAGGCAATGTTGCGGTCGTTGATGTTCCTGCGCAACCAGGTGGCGGCTTTTTCGAAAGCTGAGTCGGCGCTGTTGAAATTTCCCTGTTGTCTGTAAGTGTTGCCAATCAATGCAAGAACGCGACCATACTCGCTCATCCGGATGGCTACTTGTTCATCCGGTATTTTCTGACTCTTCAGTCCTCCCTTGCCATCAGGGACAGTTTCCTGCTTGACTGCGCGCTTGGCGTAGTAGGCTTCACGACCCCGGGCAAGTTTCAGCGCTTCGACCCAATACCCTTGTCCCATCATGGCTTCTGCCAACACAATGTCAAAATTTGCCCTCAGAGCCTCTTTTTCAAAGGTCCCTGCGTCAATCATCTGCTTGGCCTTGTCAAGATGCTCGCGGCTGATGCGGTAATAGCCCATCTGGTTGTACAGGTCGGCCACGTTCACAAGCAGGCCTGCGTGTTTTTCGCTCGACTCACCATTTACCGTAGTACTTACCCGCAATGCATTCTGAACATTGAGTTCAAAATCCTTCGGCATGCCCAAACCAAGGTCACATTGGGCGTCCATCATATACATGCGAGGCGCCAGTACGTTGTTTGCGCCAAGTTTTGACACGATCTTCTTCCTTGCCTTGGTCAATTGGGACTTGGCGCTCTTATAGTTGCCCTCATCAAGGGCCTCCTGGGTCTTCACAAGGCCTTTCTCATACTTGGCCAATTCCTTTGCTGCCTTAGCTTTCGCTTTGTCCTCCCTGGTTTGAGAAAGTACCGGGCCGGCCAGGGCGGCCAAACCCACTATTATTGCAATGGCACGTCGCATAGTTAAATCGGATTGGACCTTAAAGATATGGAATTGGCCTGCACGTTGGTGCCTTGGAGATGGGTCAAAAAAAGAGTCCCATGGCGTTAGCGAAACTATGCCTAATCTCATTTTTTTCTGGTCCTGTGCCCCGTCACGGGTTGTTCTGCGCAGCCAATCGAAAATAGATAAGCATTTTTTTCAGTTCTGAAAAGAGAGCGCCGCATAAAAATTATTTGAAGAAACAAGTTTGGCCATTGTTTTTTTGTTGTTATGAATTTTTACACTTTTGTCACCCTGCCCTGTTTTTAAGGGGACCTGTTCGATCACATCTTACTCAATTTGTTATGGAAGTTGATTCTGCAACCGTCTGGACTGATTGTCTCCAAGTAATTCAGAAACAAATTGACGAGCAGAACTTCAACACCTGGTTCAAACCGATCGTGCCGCTGCGCCACGAAGGTGACGTGCTGACGATCCAGGTACCTTCTCAATTTTTTTACGAGTGGCTGGAGGAAAACTACGTTCCTATCCTGAAAAAGGCCATCCACACGGTGTTGGGTGAAAATGCCCGACTTGAGTATTCCGTGATTGTTGACAGCGGCAACCAGAAAAACCCGCCGCTGACAGTGAATTATCCGAATGGAAAGGGCAAATCATCCGCCGCCGTACCTACAGGAGACGGAAACGCCAGTTTGGAGGACTACTCGCCGTTTTCCCTGCGCACGCTCGACCCGCGCACCGTCAATTCACGCCTCAACCCGACATACACATTTGAGAATTTCGTGGAAGGTGACTGCAATCGTTTGGCCCGCTCTGCCGGAGTTGCAGTGGCCAAGAAGCCAGGGGTCACTTCATTCAATCCCCTGATGCTCTATGGCGGCGTTGGCGTGGGTAAAACACACCTTGTACAGGCGATTGGTAACGAAATCAAACAGAAACTTCCGGGTAAAATCGTGTTGTACGTCGACCAGAACGATTTCACCAACCAGTTTCTCAACGCGCTGCAAAATCACAAGCTCCAGGATTTTCAGAACTTTTACCTCCAGGTAGACTTGTTGATTCTCGATGATGTGCAGTTCCTGGCCGGCCGCGAGAAAACCCAGGAGATGTTCTTTCACATCTTCAACCAACTCCATCAAACCGGCAAGCAGATCATCATGACAAGCGACTGCCCGCCGCGAGATCTTAAGGGATTCCAGGAGCGACTGCTTTCTCGTTTCAAATGGGGGCTTACAGCTGACCTGCAGGAGCCTGATTTTGAAACTAAGCTGGCCATCATCCACAACAAAATGCAGTCCGACGGGATACAGATCCCGACGGAAGTGGCTGAGTACCTCGCCTACAGCGTTGATACCAACCTCCGCGATATGGAGGGAGTGCTCAACTCACTGATTTTCCATGCTACCCTCCTGAAAAAAGAGATTGACCTAGACCTGGCGAAGGACGTGATGAAGAATATCGTGAAAGAGATCCAGTCGGATGTCAGCGTAGACTTCATACAGAAAACCGTTTGTGATTACTTCCGTGTGGAGCCCGATGCGATGAAGGGAAAGATCAAGAAGCGCGAGATCGTCATCCCGCGGCAGGTGGCCATGTACTTCTGCAAGCGATATACCCAGCTTACTTTGGCGCTTATCGGTGAAAATTTCGGCGGCCGCGACCACAGCACTGTGATCCATGCCCTCGAATCAGTAGAGGATATGATGAAAGCGGATCCGAACTTTAAGAATTCAGTCGACGAACTCTCCAAGAAGCTGAAGCTTCGGATGGCATCCTGATCAATTCAGGTTAAATTGAAGAGGATACTCCTGTCTTGCGCTGTTCATTCCATACAACAGCACACGTCCACGGTACTTTTGGAAGAAATCAATAACCTCCTGGGGATTCTTGATGCGCTGCCGGTTGATTGATATAATAGTGTAGTTCTCAGGAACGCCCAACCGCCTGAACAGCCCTTCTCGGATCTTGTACACTTTGACACCGTAGTCTACTGCCTCAAGGCTTGCACCCAGCATGTCGTCGCTGTACACCTGCCGTTTGATCAGGCTTGTGCCGCCATTCTTGTTGACGAGTGTAATCGTTAAAATTCCCGGCTTGCCGTCGCGCTGGTATGTAAACGTCATCTTTTCACCCGGGTAATGGTGGCTAAGTTCCTCTTCAAATTCACTCCTGCTGTTAACCTCCACCTCACCGAGCTTGGTAATGATGTCGCCGGGTTGAAGCCCGCCACTATAGCCCACGCCCTCCTTGTCCAGCTCTTCGATGATAACGCCGCGGAATTCACCGCTGCTGACCTTTAGCTTGTACTTCAGCGCTGTCTGATAGTCATAATCGATCGCTTTTCCACCCCAGAATGGCTTCTGCACTATGCCGTACTTGATGAGATCGTTCACGATCTTCCTGGCGATATCGATGGGAACGGCAAATGCGTAGCCAGTGTATGAACCAGTTGGAGAAGAGATCGCCGTGTTGATCCCAATCAATTCGCCGTTCTTGTTTACCAGCGCCCCGCCGCTGTTGCCTGGATTGATCGCAGCATCAGTCTGAATAAAGGACTCTATCGGAAAGCGGTCTTCCACGATGTTGATCCTGCGACCTTTGGCGCTGACAATCCCTGCCGTTACCGTTGAAGACAGCGAGAACGGGTTCCCCACGGCAATCACCCATTCACCAACGGAGAGGTTCTTGGAGCTTCCAAGCGTCGCCGGCCGAAGGTTGCTCTCGTTGATCTTGAGTACCGCAAGGTCCGTCGATGGATCAGTACCCACCAACTCGGCATCGTACACTTTCTTGTTGTAAATCACCTGGAGTTTCTCCGCCTGCTCCACAACGTGATTGTTGGTCACGATGTAACCGTCGGCGGTGAAGATCACCCCCGATCCGCTCGACACGCGTGTGTTCTGCCCGCCGCGGCCGAAGAGCCAATCCCAGTGATTGTAAGTGGAGCCGCTTTCAGCAATGCTGTTGATAAAGACCACACTGGGAATCGCCCTGGAAGCCGCTGCACTGAAGTCCACGTTCTCAAGGCTTGACGATTCTGCGGGAGCGACTACTGTTGGCCGGTACTCGGTTTCAGGTTCGTAGGCATTAACCGCAAATTTCGCATCCTGGCTGTTGCCATTGGCGATTCGATCCTGCTGGTAGTTCAAGTACACATAGGCTCCTGCGATACCCGCCACAAACGCCACCACAATCGTCCTTAGCATGTTTCCCATTCGAGTTGACTATAAGTGAAACGCAAATATAAAACGACCCTGATTTTATTAAGTTCCGGCTCGTGGCCACCTTTGTAGATTATTTTAGGACGGATTATGGGTTTTCGTTCTGTAATGGCCAGGCCTTTCGCCGCCCTGGTGGCGCGGCAGACGCGTGCCTGGTCCTCGCGACCGGCACAGGTGCAGGAGGAATTGCGTCAGGACCTTGTGCGACGTGCTGCGCAAACGCAATTCGGAAAGGACCATGGCTTCGGGGATATTAAGACCCATGATGACTTCAAGCGCCAGGTGCCAGTTCGCGACTATGAGGCACTGCGAGGATACCTCGACCGCCTTGCTGGCGGACAGGCGAATGTGATGTGGCCCGGCAAGCCGCTCTACTTATCAAAGACATCTGGAACAACATCGGGAGTAAAGTACATACCCATCACGCGCGAGTCGATGCCCAATCATATCGTGAGCACCCGCAATGCGCTTTTAAGCTATGTGTACGAGACTGGCCGTTCCAGGTTCCTGGATGGAAACATGATCTTCATCCAGGGGAGCCCGGAGTTGGAAACAAAAGCCGGGATCCACACAGGCCGGCTGTCAGGTATCGTCAATCACCACGTGCCGGGATATCTCCGCGGCAACCAGTTGCCGAGTTGGGAGACCAATGTAATTGAGGACTGGGAGCAAAAGGTTGACCGGATTGTTGATGAAACGCTTCCAGCCAGGATGACGCTGATCGGAGGAATTCCTCCCTGGGTGCAGATGTATTTTGACCGGATCATGGCGAGAACAGGAAAGCGCATCAGCGCTGTGTTTCCAGACTTCTCCCTGTATGTCTATGCCGGCGTCAACTTCGAGCCCTACCGCAGGAAGATATTTGAATCGATTGGCAATAACATCGACACCATCGAATTGTTCCCCGCTTCTGAAGGTTTCTTTGCCTACCAGGATTCACAGTCGGCCGAAGGCATGCTGATGGTGCTCAACAGCGGGATATTCTTTGAGTTCATTCCAGCGAACGAGTACTTCAATGACAAACCGACACGCATTTCCATCGGAGACGTCGAACTCGGAAAAAACTATGCCCTTATCGTTAACAGCAATGCCGGGCTATGGGGCTATTCCATTGGTGACACTGTGAAATTTGTTTCCAAGGATCCGTACCGCCTGGTGGTGTCCGGAAGGATCAATCATTTTATTTCCGCGTTTGGTGAGCACGTGATCGGTGAGGAAGTAGAGAAGGCGATGAAGGGCACTATGGCCAGGCACCCGGAGACGCAGGTAATAGAGTTCACGGTCGCACCACAAGTGACGCCAGCAAATGGACTTCCCCATCACGAATGGCTGGTGGAGTTCGGGCGGCAACCCGACAATCTTGGTGCGTTTGCTGCCGATCTTGATGCGCAAATGCGCGACCTCAATACATACTACAACGACCTGGTTTCAGGCAGTATCCTGCGCCCCCTCGAACTGAGACCGTTGGCGAAGAACGCGTTTATAGAATACATGAAGCGGGAAGGGAAACTGGGTGGACAGAACAAGGTGCCGCGGTTGTCTAATGACCGCAAGATTGCAGACGGACTGCTGACCTGAAGGATTGTTCTATTATTTTTGCTGGCTACTAAATGAAACCCAGAAAGCGCATTGCCTTGCTCGGCTCAACCGGCTCCATCGGGAGGCAAACGCTTGATGTCATTGCCGCCAACCCGGACCACCTGGAGGTGGAGGTTCTAACAGCGCAAAATAACGCTGCTGTACTGATTGAACAGGCAAAGCGGTTTAAACCCAACGCTGTAGTCATTGCCAACGACAAACAGTATGAATTCGTCAAGAACGGGCTATCAACCGAACCCATCAAAGTGTATGCAGGCATGGATGCATTGTCGTCGGTGGTTAAAATGGATTCGGTCGACCTGGTAGTTACAGCCCTGGTGGGGTATGCGGGGTTGAAACCAACCATAAGCGCCGTTGAATCTGGCAAGACCATTGCGTTGGCCAACAAGGAAACACTCGTCGTAGCGGGGGCACTGATCAACGGGCTGGCACGCACCCACGCTGTCAGCATACTCCCTGTCGATTCAGAACATTCAGCTATCTTTCAATGCCTGGCAGGTGAACGGCATAACCCGATCGAGAAGATCATACTGACGGCCTCCGGTGGACCATTCCGGGGGAAGAAGCGTGCGGACCTGGAGAAAGTCACCAAGGTCCAGGCGCTCCGGCATCCAAACTGGAACATGGGCGCCAAGATCACGGTTGATTCAGCAACTCTGATGAACAAGGGGCTCGAGGTAATCGAAGCGCGCTGGCTATTCGGTGTATCGGCCAGCCAGGTTGAAGTGCTGGTTCACCCTCAGAGCATTATACATTCCATGGTGCAGTTTCAGGATGGCTCCATCAAGGCACAGCTGGGGCTCCCTGACATGCGGCTTCCCATCCAATATGCGCTTACGTATCCTGCAAGACTCCCCAACACATTTCCGCGCTTCGATTTTGCGCGCTACCCGTCACTAAGCTTCGAAAAGCCCGATTTGGAAACTTTTCGTAATCTTGCGCTCGCTTTTGCGGCCCTTGAACGCGGTGGGAACATGCCTTGCGTGCTGAATGCTGCGAATGAAGTTGCCGTGGAAGAATTCCTCAACGACCGGCTTACGTTCCTGGGGATTTCCAAAGTAGTGGAACAGTGCCTGGCAAAACTGGATTATGTAAAGGAACCCAATCTTGAAGATTACGTTGAGACGGATAAATTGGCCCGGATAAGGGCAAAAGAACTGATCGGATAAGCAATAGCGCTATGGAAGCAATGATTATGACGGCCCAGCTCCTGCTGAGCCTTTCTATACTGATCGTGGTGCACGAATGGGGCCACTACTTCACGGCCAGGATGTTCAACATCCGGGTGGAGAAGTTCTACCTCTTTTTCGACTTCCTTTTTCCCTTGGCCAATGTCATGAACTTCTCCCTGATCAAATTCAGGAAAGGGGACACTGAGTATGGTGTTGGCTGGTTTCCCCTGGGCGGCTATGTAAAGATCGCCGGCATGGTAGATGAGAGCATGGACAAAGAAGCGCTGAAGGCACCACCGCAGGATTGGGAATTCCGTTCCAAGAAGCCCTGGCAGCGGCTCATCGTCATGCTGGGAGGGATTATCGTCAACGTAGCCGTCGGCATTCTCATCTTCATTGGGATCACGTGGTTCCTCGGCGACAAGTTTGTCCCAATGAAATACATCAATGAGCACGGCGGGGTAGAAGCGCTGGAACTCGCCCAGGAATTGGGGATCAGGACCGGAGACCAGATCGTTGAGGTTAATGGGAAGACGGTTACCAATTTCGATGATATCACGCGCCCGGCGGCGCTGCTGGCGGAGAACTCTCACTACGTCGTCATGCGCGATGGCGAGCGGGTGACCATACAGATCCCGGCAAACTTCATTGAAAAATTCAATTCCCGCGACGCCATTGCCCGCTTTGTGTTGCCTCGTATCGCACCGGTCGTTGAAGAAGTGAGGGAAGGCTCAGTGGCGCAAAAAGCCGGCCTGCAAGCGGGTGACCGGGTAGTGGAGGTAAACGGCCGGCAGGTTGTCTACTTTGACGAGGTGCAAAAAGCATTGAGGGGATATTCGGAAGACAGCATTCAGTTTGCGGTCAAGCGCGGAGAACAAGTCATCAGTCATCACGCCTTCTTCAAAGGAGAGAGTACGTTGGGCTTTTATATAAAGCGGATACTGGTGCCTGACTCGGAAATGATCACCACCAAATACTCTCTTGGTGAATCGTTGCTTCTCGGCCCTTCACGGGCAGTAGATGTTATAGTCATTCAACTCAGGGCCTTTAAGAAAATCATAGGCGGCGAAATCTCCCTTCGCAAGTCGCTTTCCGGCCCGGTAGGGATGGCCCAGGCATACGGAGGCACATGGGATTGGGAGCGCTTCTGGCGTATGACAGGCTTGCTGTCGATGGTGCTTGCTTTCATGAACCTGTTGCCCATCCCGGGGCTGGATGGAGGCTACGTGATGTTTCTTTTGTATGAGATGATCAGCGGGCGCGAACCGAATGAAAAAGTATTCGAAACCGCGCTCAAGATTGGCATGGCTATCCTGTTGCTGCTGATAGTGTTCGTCACCTACAACGATATTACGAAGGACTAACTCCCGGCCTTACTTGCCTTTGCGGAAATCGAGTGGCGGCTTGCGGTCGCCGATCATTGATTTGTATACAAACCCCGGCCCGAGCCGTTGACTGAGTTCATCTTTGGCTTTCTGAAGCGTCGCCGGGTTGTTGAACAGGTCGACTCCTGTCAATGCAATGGTCTTTGCTGCATTCAACATGCCTTTCTGCCCGATGCTCATTCCTCCCGTAGCCACGGCCTGCCACGAGTGTGCAGGTGCTCCGGGCACCCATGTGGCCGCGCTCAGGCCCACGGCCGGCACCACCCAGGTGATATCGCCCACATCGGTTGATGCGGGGAAGAAGCCGCCCGTCTTGAAGGGCTGCACAACCGCGGCGGAGGAGAGATCGGGCGCTTTTGACATCGACTTCTGGATCTCCTTTGCAAAGTCGGCCTCTTTTTGAGAATAATTCACTCCGCCCACTGTAAGCAGATTGGCATGCATGACGCGGGCCAATGCCTCGTTTGGAACAAGATTGAAGGACCCGGAAACAACTTCGTATTTCATGGATGTCTCCGTTCCGGCCCCGGCCCCCTCAGCCGCCTTCACGATGCGGTTCCATATTTCCTCCACCACGCGGGCGTCGGGATGACGAACCATATACTCAACCTCGGCAAAGTCAGGTACTACATTGGCTGCAAGGCCGCCCCTGGAGATGATGTAGTGGATTCGGGCATCCTGCGGAACGTGTTCACGCATCAGGTTGACCATGTAGTTCATCGCTTCAACGCCGTCCAATGCAGAGCGGCCGGCATCCGGAGCTGCGGCTGCATGTGATGATTTGCCGTAGAACCGAAACATGGTCTGCTTGATGGCAAGGCACGATGAAGGACTTGCATCATTGGCCGATGATGGATGCCAGTGCAACACAGCATCCACCCCATTGAATAGTCCGTCACGGACCATGTAGACCTTTGCACTTCCTCCTTCTTCGGCAGGCGTTCCATACAACTTGATCGTGCCCGATTTCTTGCTATTGATAAGCCACTTTTTTAGCGCGATTGCAGCCGCAGAAGAGGCGGTTCCGAACAGATTGTGGCCACAGGCATGCCCGGGTGCGCCCTCCACAATCGGTTTCTTCGTGAAGGTGCTGTCTTGCGAAAGGCCTGGCAAAGCGTCGAACTCGGCTAGCAGCCCCAGGGTGGGTCTGCCGCTGCCCTGTGAGAAAGTGGCAACGAAAGCGGTGGACATTCCTGAAATGCCCGTTTCGATGGTGAAACCGTTGCGCTTGAGCAATTCCTGGAGCTCTACTGTACTCTGAGTTTCATTGAATCCCAATTCAGCATATCCCCAGATCTTGCGGGAAACACTCTTATACTCAGCGGCGTGCCTGTCTATTTCGGCGAGTATAAACTGCTTGTCTTTGTCGGTTTTGGCCTTTGGGTTGATTTCAGTCTGGGCGGTTGCATAGAACATGGACAAGGTGAGCAGCGCAATCAAGATTCGCATGGCATTGAGGTTTAGAAGAACAAGATATCAACCGCAAGCTCCAAATCCCAAAATCCAGGCACCAA
>Ga0187893_10001453_pt1 | contig 56762 bp, 47 predicted proteins | sample MA1701074metaG_FD_139574 | JGI IMG/M metagenome (GOLD analysis project Ga0187893, IMG submission 139574) | White microbial mat communities from a basaltic lava cave in the Kipuka Kanohina Cave System on the Island of Hawaii, USA - MA170107-4 metaG ...
ACGGTCACAGAAATGCGCCATGACCGAGGCCACACAACCAACCGAACCGCCGTGTACGGACCCGTACGCACGGTGGTGTGGGAGGGGCCGGGCCGCAAGGCCCGCCCCTATCCCGATCACGGGCGAAAGCCCGTGGTCAGAGTCCCGCACATACCCCCAGCCCCGGACGGGGCGATAGAGCGGATTCGATGCCGAGCACCCATTCGAGGCTCCTTTAGCTCGTTGCCTTCTCGACGAAATCCCGCGCGTCATCGCTCAAATCCGCACTTGCGCTGCGTGTGCACGAATACCTCGGCGGAATCGTTCGCGGCGAACGCGGAGTTCCTTTCCAAATCAACGGAATGCCCGACCATGTGTATTTGCTGATTGGCTGGCGAACGGATGCGTCCATCTCCGTGCCGATGCAAAACCTCAAAGCGCATTCGTCGCGGTGGATTCATCAGACGTTTCCGGATCTCGCCGGCTTTCGTTGGCAAGAGGGCTACTCCGTGTTCACGGTAAGCCAATCCCAATTCGATGCGGTAGATCGATACATTCTCAACCAGGAACAGCATCACCTCTGCCGCCCATTCGATGAAAAACTTCGCGAACGGTTGCGCGTCCACCGCGTTGAGTTCGACGAACGATATCTTGTGGATTGATTTGCATCGCCTCGGCTCCTGCGCCGTATCCGGGGCTGGATCAATTTTGTTCTCCGTTTCCCATGGGTTCAGTCCCGGCGCGCCGATCCCGGTTTCGGTCGGGACTGCGCCACAACACTCGCAACTCAGGTTGCGGCCAACGGGTACGCTTCGAACCCTGATCGCCCCGAAGATCGACGGAACCGAGCGCCTTGTACGTTCTATTCGTGGACGCGGGGCAAAGGGACGGCGTTTTTCCGCGATAACGCCCGGTCCGTTACGGGGGGAATCCGATGGGTTTGGCCGGGGCGGAATTTCGAGGTTTGGCCATAGTGGCGCGTCCACGCTTCCGTTCTCTTTCTCCACGCTCGACGGTCCGACTCGTTGCGTTTCCGATTGGCATCGTCATTGCCGGATTCATCGTTTCGGGATGTGTTTCCACGGCCGCTTTTGAACTGGTCGCGGCGGATGTCCTCGAGGCCGCAGCCACCAATCTGGAGCAGGCCCTTCGCGAGTATCACGCGGAATCGGCCGCGGCGGACGACTCGCGCGAACGCGACATCGCCCTCGCCCTGGTGGATCGACTCCGCCGCGACGGGGTGGACGAAAAGTTGAACCCTCAACACGTGTCGGACTACCTGGCGGCTCTGGAACGAATCCGGGCCGATCGAAAAACGGCTGACCTTCGCCGAGATCATTCGAACCAGGACCTCGCGGTCCTTCGTGAAATCGCCGGCGGTTTGCGGACCGCGGGACTCGATGCCCTCGCGCTGGAACAAGCGGCCGATCGTTACCTCTACGAGGCCCTTGCGAATCAAACTCCCGCGGCGAAGTCCTCTCCTCGGAGCCCGAAGCCATGAACGAAGATTCGCAGAACGAACTGGATCGATTGCTCGATCGGCTGGAGGCGGCGCGGGGCAATGTCCAGAACCGCGACGCGATCGACCGCATCCTTGCCACGGAAGCACGGCGGACGGAAACGGTATCGCTTCGCGATCACGAAGTCGCGGTGCATTTTCGCCGCGAACTCGCGGAAGGTCGGCTTCAGGCCAAGACCGTCGCGCGGCTGCTTGATCTCGTTGGGGCCGTCCTGGGAGTGATTCTGAAATAATGCTCGCGGACACGATCCAATCGATGGGCGCGGTGCTCGGCGTATTGGCGCCGTTGATCGCGGTTCCGTTGACGCTGATCACGTTTTATTTGCGGTCGCTTCGTGAACATCAGATCGTGTGCCACGCGCAACTGGAACGCCGGCTGGAAGCCTTCGAGAGCGAATTGGCGGAACTTCGTCGCGGCCTGACCGAGCGAGACCGCGACTTCGCCACGAAGGAGGAATGGCTTCGGGAGTGCATGTACACGCGGCGCTTGTTGGACGAGCTGCGCGAAAACGCGGCGCGGTCGTTCGGATCGAAGGAATTCGCACGGAACCTTCGCGAACCGCGGAGCGAGTGAAGGGACCACGTAGGAATGCGACCGGCGAACCGCCGCGCTCGCAGGCCGGATACAACCTGGGGCAGACCATGGCCAACAACGGAAAAAACGGTCGCGAGACCAAGCGGGTTCGGAACGAGATTCTGGTGGCCTTGAAAGTGGTGTATCCGGCCGCGTTGCAGGCCGAGGCGCTGCTGCGCAGCCTCCTCGTTCTGTTTCCGACCCTGGAATTCGACCAGCTCAAACGCGACCTGCACTATTTGTCGCAGAAGTCCTATCTGGAACGCGTGACGGCGCCGCCCGACCGCGACGCGGACCTGATGCCATGGCGGCAGCGCTGGTTTCGGTTGACGACGCAGGGCATCGAGCTGGCCGACCGCTGCATTCGCGATCCGGCGCTGGAGGAATAGGGCGTGCCAAAACCCGGCACCTCAAGGCGAGTGGAGCGCCGTTCGTCGGCCGCGAAGCCGCGACCCGCGCGCAACGTGTCGCAGGAGACGGGCGGCGAGGATTGTGCCATACGATCGCACCGCGAGCGGCAGGCGTCGATTGCGCAGATCATCGACAACACCTTTGGGCAGGCCGCGGACGCCAACCCGAAGCTTTGGAAACGCCGCGTGTATTGGACGCTGATTTCGCTGGTATACGATCGGTTGATCGGGCGGGAGCCTGGAATCCCTACCGACGAGTTGGCGTCGCTGGCCAAGATCCTTGCGGAACATCGCCGCGCGGCCCATCCGGCAAGACACGCACGCCGAACCGCCAAGACCGACCGAAAGCGGCTGGCATCGTCACCGGAAAGCTTCGCCGATCTGGTTTGCGAGGTTTACGGCACGCAAATGGGTGGAGTGGGCGGATAAGCCGAATTCTGTCGCGGGCGATCATTTGTCTGGGACGACGGTCGCCCGTCGCCTCGAGCACCCTACCCGCAGCGGCCTGGAAACCGGTTTCGAGAAACCGGAGACCAGATGAGACGGGCCGCCTCACGCTGCTTATTTGGGCTTGCCGGCGGTGGGGTTTGCCCTGCCGCTGCGATCACTCGCAACGCGGTGCGCTCTTACCGCACCATTTCACCCTTACGGAAACGTCAAAATGTCGAAAAGTCCAAACGTCAAAACGGCATCGTTTCGACGTTTTGATGTTTCCGCGTTTCGACGTTTCTTCGCGGTATCTTTTCTGTGGCACTGTCCCTCGGGTCGCCCCGGGTTGGCGTTACCAACCACCGTGCCCTTGCCGGTTCGGACTTTCCTCCCGGGTTTGCCCGATCGCGTTACGCGATGGGCATCACCCGAGCGATCGCCTTCGCCCACTCCACCGAAGGGATTGTAGATTGTCTAATGCCCAATGCCCATTGCTTGATGTCTCATTGATGAATTTGCAATTTGGCGATTGAGCGATTTCGCAACGTACGCAGCGAATCAAGGAAAGCGACGAAGACTGCGGGCCGGAGCGGATTGCCATCATGGCGCCCCGAAGCGATCAAGAAAGAGTTGATAGTCATCCATGTCCACGTCGGAGTCGAAGTCGAGGTTAAACACACCGCAGGGCGCTGAAACCGTCTTGACCGACGGGCCGTTCAGGCAGCCGGCGAGGCTGTTATGGTCGGCCAGATTGACCAGGCTGTCGCCGTTCGCGTCGCCGTCGGCGGCGGCGCAGGAAGATTGCGAAACGGCCAGATCATCCACTCCGGCTTCGACGATCGAGGCGGCGCCATAGTCGGAGGCGATGAAGCGCAGGATCATCTGGTTGGAGGCGAACAATCCGAGATCCGCGGGGCGGAACGAGTGCACCACCCATGCCACGGCGTTTTCGCTGACGGATTCGACCAACGTCCAGGACGAGCCGCCGTCGTTGCTCATGTAAATGTCGAATTGGTCGGCGTTCGGGGCGCTGCCTTGATTGTTGGAATACCAGCGGGCGTAGGAGACGGACCACCCGTTCGCCGGAAGGGTGAACGTGGGTGAGAAAAGCGTGGTCCGCCCCATGTCCACGTCGGCGAAACCGAGTGAGCCGCCCAACGGCCCCTGGCCGGTGACGAAACACTGCGTACCGGGTGACGGAGTGTGATCCATTTCCGGCTGGGCCAACGTCCCGTTGGGATCCACCCGGACCCATTGTCCGCTGATCGCGTTATCTCCGCCGTCGCCGACGGTCCAACCGCTGGGAATCTCCAGATCATCAAAGAGACTGACGGTCGATCCGCTTTCAACGGTGACGCGAAAGAGCTCGCGCGGGGCGAGTTCGGGAGCATAGGAATTCCAACCCCGATCGCTGGTGACGCGGAAATAGAACTCCATCGGCGTGTTACAACTAGACGGAGTGAGTGTAGCCTGGTAGCGGCCTCCCCCGATCGTTTGCATATTCAATTCCGTGTACGTGCCGCCCGACATCCGGTGAAAAACCGAAACCGTGCTCACCGTATCGGTCGGATCCCAGCGCGCGGTGACTTCGACGATTACCGAGAAAGTGGCTCCGGGGGTTACGGCGCTGGGCAACGGAGAGGTCAACTCGACCCGGAATGGCTCGCTCATGGCGCGGGCGAGCGTCAGGACGGCTTCCAGGTTTTCCTCCGCGGTCGGCACGATTTGCTCCGGGGGAAGCAGAAACCCGAACGCGCCCGTATCGCGCAGCTCAAAGGCGAAGGAACCGATGAAACGATCCTGCAGAAAGGTTCCATACACCCAGTCGCTGGCCACACCCGCGGCCGGATAAATCGTAGAATACACCGGGCCGTGGCCGTAGGAATGGCCGTGAACGGATTGGATGCGCGTGAACATCTCATTCCCGATTTCCGCGAATGCGGCGTCGTCGGGCGAAAGATTCGGAGTGTAGCCCCAGGGCCACAGAATCAGTTCCGAGTAACTGTGGAAATCAATGTAGGCGGTAATATTGGGATGGGCCATTACGAAATCGCGGATGGCTTGGGTTTCCGGCTCGGAGAACGCGAAGGCACCACGATAGGTGGAGTCGGAAGTGACGTTGCTGCTGCCCGTTCCACCGAAGCCGACGCCCCAATTGCGGTTGAGATCGACCCCGAAGGTGCCGTCTCCGTTGTTGCGGCGGTTCTTCCGCCAGAAGCGGTTCGCCGAATCCGCCCAGGTATAGGCGTAACCATCGGGGTTCATGACCGGCAGGATGAACCACTCCATATCGTTGATAAGCCGGGTCACCAGTGGATCGACACCGTATTGCGTCAGCAAGTGCTCGATGAACCAGACGACGGTCGCGGGGCTGACCCACTCGCGGGCGTGTTGACCGCCGTGGAATAGAAACGCGGGCTTTTCGGGCCCGACACCAGGGCCGGCGATGCGAATACCGCGCATCAATCGTCCCTCGAGCGAGGTGCCAAACGTTTGCGCAGTGGCGAGGCCGGGATGATCGGCAATGTACTGTGCGATGTGATTCTCGATTCCGGCCAGGTCGTGGTAATCATCGTGCCAGCCGACCCCGCGCAGGGTCTGGTACTGCCGATCCACCAACGCATCGACGTCTTCGATCCAGACCGAAAAAGGCAACCCCGACTGTCGAAGCTGATCGAGCTGTTCCGGTGTGACCTGGACATCGACGCGGCCGATGCCGATCGCACAAGACCAGATTTCAAATGAAAGCGACTTGAGGCGTTCAAGCTGCTGGGCGTCGGCCACCGGGACGGAGACGACCTTGTGGCCTGCAAAAGGCCCGGCAATGGCCGTGAGAACCCCCGACGACGCAGCCCAAAAGGCAACGATCCATCCGAAGCATTTACGGTTTGCGGCGCTGATTTTCATGGCTTCGACACCCCCAATCTTCCCCCATTCCCCCCAAACGACTCTATGGAAAATCTATCCTATCATAAGGAATCTCGACACGGCAATTGCGTTGCCGGAAACCCGGGTCGAGTGCATCCGTGCCAGTTCAGGCGGGTTTCAATTCGTCCGAAGGGGCGGAAGAAAGTATCCGGGGGTGGAGCGCAGCGGAAACCCTGCACTTGGGTCCCAAGAACCGTGAGAGCCTCGGAGGGGCGACCCAACGCCAGCAGTCCAGATTGCCCTGCACACTTCAACTGTAAATTGCCCGGGGCCGCTACGGGCTTGGAAAACCGCGTAACGGACCCGCCGATCCTGTTACGGACCGGGGTCGAGTCTGCAAGGGTCACGGGTTTCGGATTTCCTACGAATTCAAGTAGGATCGGCGAATCTTCAGGTGTGATAGCCCATGACGTGTAACGATCGCGAGCGATTAGCTACTTGGGACCGGCATGGGGGCCATATTTTTGGCGAATACATTAGCCGCAGACCTGACGATCTGAAGCACTTTGTTTTTCGTTTACGCCTATTTGGAACGGCAAACCACCCAGCGTGCGAATCTGCCGACGACCGCCAACTGGCTCGGAGGGAGCCTCGCCCTCTCCGGAAACCGCAGACTTGGCGACGGCGATGCACTCGCCTGGCGGTGTTGGTCTTGTTTTTTCTACCCGGCACAGCGGCGGCCCACGAATTCGCCATGACCGCGGTGGGGGTTCGCTTTCCGGATCGGCAGAGTTTTGCGGTCGAATTGCGCTGCGATCTGGACTCGCTGGCATTGGGAATTCGGCCGGAGAGCATGACCGATGAGGATCATCGGCAACTGCGGTCGCTTGCGCCGGAAGAGCAGAATGAGGTCGAGGCCCATCTCCGGGAGCTATTGATCAAACGGGTTTGGATTCGGCTCGACGGAGATGAAGCGCCGTGGACGGTTGTGTTTCCCCAGAAGGGTTCGGCCCCGACTGCGGGGCCATCCGGCGAGTCTCCTTTTTTCGGAGAGGTCGCCTTGCTATCCGGGTCGCTGCCGAACGGGGTGAAGCGCTTCACGTTTCAGGCGTCTCGAGCGTTTGGGGTTTTGTTGCTCACGGTTGAACCGATGGGAGGTGGTGCGGCGATCGAGCGGACGGTTGGACCGGGCATCCCCAGCGAACACTTTTCGCTCGAGCCGGGCACCGCGCCGCCGTTCCGCGGCCGACTGGCCGTCGCCACTCAGTACGTCAAACTCGGATTCGAGCACATTCTGCCCAAGGGACTCGACCACATTCTATTTGTCCTGAGTTTGTTTCTATTGAGTACGCGGCTAGGCCCGCTTCTTTGGCAAGTGACGGCATTCACAATGGCACACTCGATTACGCTGGCGCTGGCAATGTTCGACGTGGTGGCGCTTCCTGGCAGCGTCGTGGAACCGCTCATTGCACTATCGATTGCCGTCGTGGCCGTCGAAAACGTACTAACGACCCGGTTGAAGCCGTGGCGGCCGTTCGTGGTATTTGCGTTCGGACTCCTGCACGGATTGGGTTTTGCCGGTGTCCTGTCGGAACTGGGCCTGCCAAGGGAACGGTACGCGACCGCGCTCATTTCGTTCAATGTGGGCGTGGAGTTGGGTCAAATGGCCGTGATTTTCATGGCCTTGGCCGTGACGGCGGCGTTCCGGGGGAAAAAGTGGTATCGCTCGTGGGTTGTGGTTCCGGCCTCGGTGGCGATTGGCGTGATGGGGCTGTTTTGGACGGTCCAACGGACGTGGGGATGATGCATTTCCGGCCACGCGTTCGCGCGCAAATCAAACGCGGTAGACTGACAGGTGTCGGCGCTGGGCCGCGTCTATGCCTCAGGTTGATTACGCAGCCGGCGCGATGGCCTGACCTTCGTGCGCACGCGGCTTGTTGCGTGAAGGCGTGGCATTCAAAGGAGAGCGTATGTGAACATCATCCAGAGCGTCATGGCATTGAGCTTCGTTGCCCTCGGACGAAGCGTCGATCTGAAAATTGACCCCCTGATGATTGTCGCAACCGGCGAGGTTTGGGACGTCATTGCAAAACCCGAGAACCCCGTCTGGCCGGGATGGAACGCCGCGGATACGCCGATCCTGATCTATCTCCCAGACGTACAGGACGTATTGATCAACCATCCGAAGCCGCCGAGCGACTTCACGCCATACGAGGGGCCGATACAGGTGAAGGCGGGGGCCATCTTCATTCGCGATGGCAAGACACTCATCGATTTCGACGGGCAGAATACATCCCGCGAGGTATTTGGGGTGGAAACGCTGGTTGTCGCAGATACGCTCTCCAGTCGGAAGCAGTCTGTGTCCTATTGGCTGTCGGATTCGCGGGCCGTCGAAGACAAGATTCGTGAGCTTTCGTACGATCAACTCCGTCCCAATCCGTACGATCACTTGGCTCTGGTGGCGCACGAGGCCTTCCACGTGTTTCAGTTTCGGAAGGCGCCCAACAAGGGCGGCAACGAATTGGCGTTGGCCCAGTACCCCGCGCTATCGGTGAAGAACAACGTCGGCTGGGCGATGGAAGGCGAGGCCCTGGCCGCGGCGCTGCGGGCGAACACCCCGAAAGAAGTTCGAAGCGCCGCGCTTCGCTGGCTTGCCGTCCGCCAGGATCGCCGGAAGTCGCTTCCCGAAGTAGTCATTGCCTATGAGGATGGGACGGAATTCAACGAGGGTCTGGCCAAGTACGTGGAATACCGCCTGTTCCAGGTTCTGCAGAATCGAACGCCGAACCCGCGGATGTTCACCGCCCAGGGGTTTCGAGGATACGCCGATCTCGACGTTGAGCGGGAGCGGTTGATCGAGGCGATGGTTTCTCATCTGCGCGGCGAGGTGAACGTCAACAACGATCCATATGGAGCCGCTCCGGCGCGAATGAGATTGTATTTCTCCGGAATGGCCATCGCCGCCTTCTTGGATCGGATGGGGGCGACCGGCTGGCACGAGAGAATCCTGCAACCATCCACAACGCTGGTCGGCTTGGCGGAGAAGGTTCTGGCCGCCGGCGCAGAGGAACTTCCGGCCGCCCTGAAAGAAGCGCAGTCCTCACCAGGTCACGACGAGCTGATTCGCCGAAAAGAACAGCTTGAGCGCGAAGGCCAGGGGTTCGCCTCCCGAATCCTCGAAGGAATCGTCGACAACCCTCATGGAGTAGTGGTGGTCGACTACTCGGCCTTAGGCAGCCCCCAGGTCAATCTTTCGTTTACCCCGTTCGGAATCCTTTCCGTCGACGACTCTCGGACCATCTATCGAATGATCCCGCTTGCCGCGGGGATTGGGAGTACGCGCATCACCCAGACGGAGTCGCTTCCTTCTCTTGTGGATAAGAAAACCAAGCAACTTGTCTTTCCGCTGACCGGCGACGCGCGTGCGGTGGTCGCTTCGCTCGCGGCGATTGGAAACCCCGAACCGCGAAACTGGGAGGCCTTCGAGTTTCGAGGGGTCAAGTTCGAGGGGCTTTGGGGGACGATTCGTCAGGACGGCAAGCGACTGATCGTTGAGTTGAAGCCGAAATAGTCGGGCCGCCCGGGCCATTGCCGCGGCTGCGGATTCGATGCCGATATCCAGGCGCGGGAAGGACGGGTTCCTCGCGGCCAACATAGTAACATCTGACTCCCTTTAGCGTCTAACTCGCAGATGGTGTACCATGACGCGAGTTAGGCGGAATCCAGGTCTGGGTCTTTTTAACGCCCCTGTGGGAACGGTGAGTAAGGTAGTCCTCCTGTTTCTTTTCGCGGGCCCGGCCCAGCCCAGCGAAGTCTCGAACTCGGCGCGTCTGCCTCTTCACGAATCGGAGCTGCGATCGGCGTACTCGTCCGACGGGCTGACTTTCTACGACGACAAGCGAATCGTCGTGTCCCGCGCCGGTCGGCCCGCGCTGCTCGCCGGTGAGCAGAATGAAATCCTCCTGGTATTTGATCACGCCCCTGCCGGTTCCCAATCGAACCAAACAAATCTGGCTTTCATCCGTTCGCGTAATGGAGGCCGAACTTGGTCAAACATCGAGCGAATTCGGGTCGTGGAGCGGGCCGGCGGCCCACCCGCTCGTTTAGGCAATCTTGAAAACGCCTGCCTGCTGCAAACCGGCCGAGGCAGTACACGGATGTTCTTCGTCGGCGTTACGGGTAGCCGGCGGCATCTTTACTCGGCTACTTCCCGCGACGGAATGGAATTCGTATTGGACCGCGATACGCGAGTGTCGCTCACGAAAGATCTTTATCCCGATCCCGTGGTGGTACCGTTGGGCAACCGGCTTCATTTGTTTACCGGAACGTCGCCCGCGCCGGCCTCACCGAAAGGCACGGACGATTCCTCCGAGTCTCAGGACCAAAGCGCCGGGCCGGCGCCGGCCCGGCTTCTGGAACACTGGTTTTCGCAAGACAGCCGGCGTTTCCTGCGGCTTCGGTCGACTCCTTGGGAGCCGGAAGAGGCGCCGGCCAGCGCGGTTGCGGTGCCGAAGGGAGTTCGTGCCTACTTCTCGATGGGGACCACAATCCGTGCGTACTCATCGACGGACGGCCGCGAATGGCAGCGCGAGGCCGGAGTGCGGGCACCGCGCGGGTATGATCCGGCCGTCGCGCGACTTAAGAACGGAGCCTACATCATGGTGTATGCGGTACGACGCACGGGGGATGAGCCGACCGCATCGCCGGCGACTCTGGTCCCCGATGATCGTGATCTCGTTGCGACGGAAATCCATGAGCCGCCCATCGCCGGTGCGGAAAACGCCGGTGTGCCCGCTGAAGAATCGACATGGCTGCGCGACCCCACGGCGGCTCTGGAGCTTTCTCAATCTGGTTCCGGCGACTTGCCCGTTCCTGGGTCGGACGATCAAACATCGCAAGATCCGTTCGAGACCGAGTCGGGCATTGGTTTGGACGATTCGCAATTCGACTTCGCGCCGTGTCCCGACTTTCAGTCCGAAACCGATTATCTGGAATGGTATCGGGAACGGTTCGGCAGCGCGCCGGCGGACAATGCCTACGAAAGCTATCTCCGCCTGGCAAGCGACGTGGCCGAAATCGCAGACGCGGCACCGCAGAATCACATGCACAACGACGAATCCTACAGCAGCTCGCCGGCGCCTTGGGACGCCGCCGACCATCCCGATTGGATTGCCACGGAGAATCATCTCGCGCCGTTTCTGGATCAATTTCGGCGGGCGAACCGGCAGGCCGATTATGCGCTGACGTTTGATGAGGCCACATTCGCGCCCGCGCCCGATGGGGCCAACTCTCATTTGTTGATCGGTTTGACGCTGCCCCATCTTTCCATGCATCGCATGTTGACCAAGGCCCTCCTGGCCGGTGCGTGGAAAAAAGAAAACGGAAAGGTTACCCCGGACAGAATGGTTCAGGCGTGGGAGTCAGCGCTGCGTGGGGCAGACCACATGGAGTCCGGATCGACTTTGATCGAGCAACTCGTTGGACACGCCGAGCGGCGGCTGGTGTACGATGACGCCCGGTGGGCGCTGGCCCACGGCGTGTTTGATTCGCCCGATCAATTTCGGGACGCGCTCGATGCCCTGGAGAACTTCGGAACGGGTCGATCGGACATGGGCCGCATCATGCGCGGGGAACAAGCCAGTGTCATGGATCTCACGCAATACTTGTTTACGCCGCCCGATGAAGATGGCCGGCCAAAGGCCAATCCGGAAAGAGCCAAAGCCGTGGCGGATTGGGTGGGGGATGCGAATTTCGCGGACAAACTGTCCGGGCTAGGGGCCGACGACGCGCGCGCTTCCCTCGAAGCCATCAACGGCTATTACCGCGAGATTGCGGACCAATTGAGCGTGGGCTATCCGCAGATTCGCGCCGCGGATGTCGACGCCACGGCGGAGCGTTATCAGAAGATGGGTACCTGGTCGAGCGTCGTTCTTCCGGGGTTGAGCCGGGCCCTTCAAATCCGCACGCGGGTCGAGGCGACAAACCGGGCCACGCGGTTGAGCTACCACGCTCACATGTTCCGTGCCCGGACGGGCCGCTGGCCGCGGTCGCTCGACGAACTTCCACTCGACGCGGGAGACGATGCTCGTACAGACCCCTTGAGCGGCCTGGATTTCGGCTATCGCCTGACCGAAAGCGGTCCGCGAATCTACTCCGCATCGGAGAACGCCCAAGACGACGGAGGTGTTCACCATCCCCGCTGGGGCGACAAGGGCGAGCCGGAAAACTCCGACGACTTTGTCTTCTGGCCGCCGCAGCCCTCCCCGTAACAGGCACGCGCGATGCTCTCCACATTGCCCAAGGTTTCGATCGCCGAACACGAGGAAGTGCTCGGCTCCGTAGAGGCGCATCGGTTGTCGGACCGGGGCATCGGCTGGGTCGATGCGCATCGGTTGGCCTCCGCCAGTCTCACCGATGCGACAGCTTGGACCGCCGACCGAATCCTATCGGAATCCGCACGGCATCTTGGGATCGGCTGGTCGCCAGAGGATCGCGGTGTCGAAACCCTATTTCCTGCGGCGACGAAGGAACACGCATCCGGCGATGTCGGACGTGAAACCCCAACGGGAATAAAAGGGGATGAGGTCGGGCAGGCAGTACAGTTCGACCGTTTCGACCGAACTCAGGTCCGGATGGGCGAAGATCGAATCAAGAAGGGTGCGGCCCAACCCGGCGCCGCGATAATCCGGGTGAACGATCACATCGAAGACGAACGCTTTGTAGACCCGGTCGGTCAACACGCGGGCGAAGGCCACGAGCCGGCCGCCGCGGGCTTCAACCAGGCCGAAGAGATGGTCGGAATGCGCGAGCATCGCCCGAACGTCCTCACCGACTCGGTTTTGGCTCCACCATTCGTGCTGATACAATTCGAGCAATTCGGCGATATGGTTGTCGCCGAGTTGGTGGATGAGTGAAAAGTCTGAGTGCGTCATGGGCCCGACGTTCGGCATCCGAGTTTGTCCGCGCCTTTGAATGCTAATCGTTTCGCCACGTCATGTCTGCCCACGACCTTTTTCAAGCGATTTCCGAGGCGGTTTCGATCGTCGGCATGCCGGAATGGGTCTCACCGGAGCGCGGCGGAGTGCGCGAAACGCTCTACTTCCTGGAGGGGGACGAGTCCGAAGGGGGACCGTGCTGGGCCATGGCCGACGCGGAAGGCCACGGTGACGAACTCCTTTTGGTTGCTGCGGACGCCGCACGGGCGATGTTCTGCGATCATTTTCGGGCTTGGTTGGTGAACCGGGGCTGGCAGGTTCAGGCCGCGGTCGATCGGAAGGGAGTCCGCTGGCGGCTGGTGGACTGCCTGGCGGCGGCGTGCGGTGGCGGCGACCGGTTGGACGAGGTTTACCCGAAGGGCGACGATGAATTGATGGTAATGTGCGAGTCGATTGCGGTCGTGGCCCGTTGCGGCCGAGGTTGGCGATGAATTCGCGTCGAGACGGGCCGACTTCGTGTACAAACTCGTGCCCCCAGGTTGCTGTTCAGATGGAAATACATGTAACGCCCATGCGAATATCAAGGCGTCTGAACCGATTGGCACGGCCAAGAAAGGCCGGAAAACGAGTTTCGCCTACCGGCGCGACCGGTACCATGCGCGCGTAACCGTTGGGTGGAGTTCCCTAACCCCACCTGATTGGTGCGGTCTATCGAGTTTAGTCGTGTGTAAGGGGCATTCGAAAAAGTTGGGAGATAGGTCATGTTGAGTCGGTTGTTCGGAGTGGCGGCTGTCGGACTGTGGGCGTTGGCTTCCATGGGCTGCAACTTTGGCGGGGCCCGCGTCTGGACAGAAGCCGTGACGGAGTCGCATCGCGTGGATGCGTCGGGACTATCGTCTCTGGAGGTGCGCACGCACAACGGTGGAATTCGCTACCAAGGCGACGGCACAACACAGGAGGCCACCATTACGGTCACGAAAAAAGCCGGAGGCCGGACGCGGAAAGACGCCGAACAGGCGTTTGATGCACTGGACATCACCATCGAGCCCAACGAGGCCGGAACCTGTCGCGTGGGTTGGGCCTGGAAAACGCCGCGTCGTTCTCGATGGAGCGCTGATGTGAACTTCATGGTCGTCGCACCGTCGAAACTCAATCTCATGGCGGAGTCCCACAACGGAGCCATCGGCGTGACGGGGGCCGCGGGTGAAACCCGGCTCGTTACGCACAACGGCCACATCGAGGTGACGGCCTCAGGACCTATGCTTCGCGCCGAAACCCACAACGGCGGCATCCAGGCCGGTTACGAAGGCCGGGACCTGCGGCTTTCGACGCACAACGGAGCAATCCGTGCCGATCTCTCCCGTTGCGGACCCGTCGGAGGCGAACTCTCCACCCACAACGGAGCGATCCAGTTGACCGTCTCCAGCACGACCGCGGCCGACATCGAATGCTCCACCCACAACGGCCGCATCCAGTTTGATCCGCCGGTCTCGGTGGGAAAGGTCAGCCGAACGAACCTTGAAGGCAAGCTCGGCCCTGGCGGCCCGCCGCTGGAGCTGGAGACACACAACGGGTCGATCCGCGTGAAGAAATCGGACGGATGAGAGAGGACTACGAATTGCGAGTTGCGAATCGCGAACTGAGGGTAATCAATTGCAAAGCGCATCGGATGCCAAATCTCGGCAGGCTGAAAGCCTGAAAGAAAGCCGGTGGCAAGACCCGACGAAAGCCGGGTCGCCGCCACCGGTACCGATGCGTGCATGATCCCACGACCTTGAAAGGGTCGCAGGTGCCACGCGCGGTGCCCGAATCACCCATGGCACGCCGGGCTTTGTCGGGAATGGGCTACGATTGCATTCGACCGCGACGACAACGTCACGCCGGCTTGCGGACCCAGTACATGTAATCGAGTTCGACGGGCCCGGCGCCCACATGCCGGAGCATGTTGGCCGCCTGGGCGCGGTGATGCGTGGAATGGTTGAACCCCTGGATGAGCATGTCGCCGAGGGCGGCGGAGAAGAGGCTGCCTTTCGAATCGCGATAGACGATCGATCGGTCGAGGTCGGTATCTTTCAGCGTCTCCAGAAACGCATCGTGCTGGGGAGGAAGAAGGCCGAAACGACTTGCGAGCGTCGCCACCGTGGCCTTTTCCTCTTCGTTCGGCCAGGGCGTGTCGCGCTTTCCCTGCCAGCGCTGCAGCCAGACGAACTCGCCGTTGTATATGTGCAGCAGCGTCTTTCGAAGTGATCCGACACCCATGTCAAATTTCCGGTCCAGTTGAGAATCGGTGAGCGGTGTCGCGGCCTGGAGAAGTTGGGCATTGGCCCAAGCGTTGTAACAGGAAAAGGAGCGGAAGGGATCAATCGTTTTCATGTAGGCCTTTCTGATCTCTCAGTGAAGAAGCCGGACGCAAACCGAAGTCATTCTATCTCGGAAATGATCTGCTTGGGGTCGCGCGGGACAAGACGCTGGTTCGTGCCGTCCGCAAGAAGATCGAGATCTTCGAGCACGATGGCCCCGATGAGGGCGGATTCGCGATCGGGCTCGACGACGGCGTTAAAGACACTTGTCCGGCCGAGGAAGGTCAACTGAATCCCACCCACCAATCGGCGTTGCGCCGAGCGGCCATCGGCATAGCGGACGCTTACGTCGCCGATCGTGCGAACTCCGAGGGCCTTGGCAATCCGATCGGGCACAACGAGTCTTGTCGCACCGGTGTCAACGACCCCGCGGATCGTCGTCTTGCGAACCTCCTCTTCAGGGATTGTTCCACTCAGCGCATGCTCGGCATCGACGTAGTTCGCCAACTCAACGTCCATTGAAAATCGTCCCATTTCGTCGTCCACGGCTCGGATCATGGATTCACCCCCAAAAGGGGATCATAGGAAACACCGGTCTCCCGATCCATTATTGCTGCTTGCTTCACGTCGCCCAGCCACCCGCCGGGGCCCGCCGCGACGGGGCGTCGTCGCGGCCCCAGAGGGTGACGCGGTGGCCGACGATCTCGGCGATCTCGCGGATTTGCTCCATTAACCGAACGAAGTTTTTCGGCAGCACGGCCTGCGGGCCGTCGCAAAGGGCGCGATCCGGGCAACTGTGGACTTCGACGATGGCCCCTTGGGCTCCGGCGGCGATGCCGGCCAGCGCAAGCGGCGGAACGAGATCGCGTTTGCCCGCGGCGTGCGACGGATCGATGAACACCGGCAGGTGCGACTTCTCCTGCAACACCGGGACGGCGGAAACGTCGAGCGTGAAGCGCACTTCTTCCGCAAAGGTACGAATGCCGCGCTCGCAGAGGATGACGCGGTGGTTGCCCTGGCTGAGGACATACTCGGCGGACATGAGCAACTCGGTGATCGAGGCGGCCAGCCCGCGCTTGATGAAGACCGGCTTGTCCGTACGCCCGACTTCAAGGAGCAGATTGAAATTCTGCATGTTGCGGGCCCCGATCTGAAAGATATCGACGTAGTCGTACACGATCGGCACGTCACGAGGATCGGTCACTTCGGTAATGGTGGGCATGTGGAACTGCCGCCCCGCCTCGCGGAGAAGCTCCAGCCCTTCCTTGCCCTTGCCTTGAAACGAGTAGGGCGAGGAGCGCGGTTTGTACGCCCCGCCGCGGAGGATCGACGCCCCCGCGTCTTTCACGGCCTTGGCCACGGTGAAGAGGATGTCGCGGCTTTCGATAGCGCAGGGGCCGGCGATGATGTTGACGTGCGGGCCGCCGACGCGGATGCCCTTGATGTCGAGGATCGTGTCGGCCTCGTGGAATTCGCGAGAGGCCAGCTTGTACGGTTGGCTGACGACGACGATCTCATCCACCCCGGGAAGTTGCTCGAGCTGCTGCTGGATCTGCGGGTTGCGCTCGCCGATGGCCCCGACAATGGTGCGAAACTCCCCGCGCGAAAGGTGCGACGCGAGGCCGAGCTCCTGCACCCGCTCGATGACGCGTTGTACGTCGTCGGGCGCGACGTTGGCTTTCATGACCACAATCAGGTCCATGCATACTCCTGGGACTTTGGCCCCTCGGCCACCATCATACGCTCAGCGGGCGACACATCCATATCCGAAGGATGTCCCCCGCGGCAGGCGAGAATCGAGGCCGCCGGCTTTCCCGAATGGATTCACGTGGAATCACGAAAGAGCCGCTCACGCGATTCGGCGGGCAACGCGGACGCCGCCCAACGCAGGAACGATTCCAGGTCCGCGGATTTCCCGCGGAGCAATTCCGTGAAAAGCCGGTCGCGGAACTCGGCACCCGCGGAGCGAAACCGCCGCACGATTTCCGCAGCGCCCGTTCTGGCCAGCAAGCGATCGATCGAATCGGAAACCGTTTGGTCGGGACCCTGCGCGGCACATCGGGCAAGCTTGCGAAGCGATTGAAATTCCGGGTCGGCATCGAGAATCACGCGGATGCCTTCCCTCAGCCGGTCGTCGGTTTGGACGACGCGGGCGAAGGAAGAGCCGGTATCGCGAGCGATCTGACGCAGCGGCCGGCGGGAGGTCTCCTCGGGGATGAGAATCCGCTCTTCCAGGAGGATATCCACCAAGCGGCATCGATCCGCCCGAATCGCCCGGGCGGCAGCGACTTTTTCTCGAGCGAGGCTCGCGGCCCGCTGGATTTTGCCGCCGATCCTGTCACCGAGCGTCTCGCCCGCCGGCACATTCGGGTTCGATCGTCGATTCGGAAGAGAGTTTTCCAGGCGGCGAGAAAGGGAGACGGTCCGCGGCCCCGAGGCGGGATCGTGGCGATCCGAGTTTCCGGCCGATCGTCGCGTGGCGAGAGGCCCCTGGGGATTTCGACGCTTGAGGGCCAGACTTACCGCATGGTGGATTCGCGGAAGCGCGTACGCGGCGAAAGCAATGCCGCGCTCGGGCCGGAATGTGGACGCGGCCTCGACCAGACCGAGGCACCCTTCCTGGAACAAATCATACCGGTCTTGACCACCGACCGATTGGAGCGAACGCGGCACGTACCGCCGCAGGTGCACGCCGACGAGGCCGATATTCTCGCGCACCAGGCGGCGCTGTTCCGAGGACAAGGCCACCGCGGGTTTTTTCGTGCAAGGCATGGATGCTTCCTTCCGCCGCCGATACCTACCATATACCTAACCAACGGCCTCGTCAAGTCCCGCATCCGACCTATCACAACTCCTTTCCGGGAAGCAGGTTACGCCACGGACCGACACGGTTGAATCAAGCCACGGATAAACGCCGATTAGGAGTGCGCCATTCCGCTGGTTGGCATCATAGGTTCGACATCGCTTTGTGCCGTCCTTTACCGCGCCTCCAACGATCAACGTCCAGCTCCAGGTCCAGGTCCTGATTTCATCCGTGTTGATCTGTGTTCATCCGTGGCCCCGGAAGCGGCGAACCTCGACCCGCTGCCCAAAGTTCAGAAGCAGACACAACGGCAATTGCGTTACGGCCAGATAATTCAGGCACGGAGCGACGTGCGCGTTGTCGATGGCCGCAATCGCCTTGATCTCGACGAGCACCCGCTCGGCCGCAATCAGATCCGCGACGTACTCCCCGATGTCCACCCCGTCGTAAACGACCACGAAGAGCCGTTGCTTTATACACGCGGTTTCGTTCTTGCGAAGCTCGTGCACCTGCGCGTTTTCATAGACTCTCTCCAGGAATCCGTGCCCAAGCGTATCGTGCACCCGATACGCACAACCAATGACCGCCTCGGCGATGGAATTGAGCTTCGCGTCATCGCCTTCAATCATTGTTTACCCTCTTCAATCCGTGTTCATCCGTGTCTATCTGTGGCCAAACTTCTCTGTGGCATTGTTCTTCCGCGGCCCACTCTTCAATGATCCCTGCCAGCATTTCCATGGGCAGTCCGACCACGTTGGAGAAGCTGCCTTCGATCCGTTCCACAAATTCGTCGACGCGATCCTGAATCCCGTAGGCCCCGGCCTTTCCTTCCCACGCCCCGGTGTCCAAATAGGCCTCAAGCTCCGCGTCGCTCTTCGAACGCATGGTCACGTGCGTCACTTCATGGCGAATCATGCGCCGCTGCGAGCCGACATCGAGCAGCGTGACGCCGGTGATCACTTGGTGTGTCGTGCCCGCGAGAGTCTGAAGAATTCGCTCGGCGTGGGCGCGATCCACGGGTTTGCCGAACAGCCGGCCGGAATACGCCGCCACCGTGTCCGCCGCAATGACGAGGATTCCGCCCGGCTCGGTGCATCCGCCCATCGACCGATTCGCCGAGCGTCGCAGAACGTCGGCCACGGCGCAGGCCTTGAAATAGCTCAGGGCTTCGGCCACCGCGGCCGGCGACACCGACGATTTCGGCAGGGTCGGCTCTTCGATCGGCGGCGGGATGCAATCCGCCGAATATCCGAATTGGCTCAGCAATTCCCGTCGCTGCGGACTCGCGGAGGCGAGGACGAGGCGCTGCTTCGAACGAATCCACGGCGGTCGTGAAGACGATCTCGAGGACTCCTCCCCTTCGCCGGTCATCGCGGCCGGGCGTCCAGTGTTTCCAGAAACCGGCGCAGGGCTTTCAACGTGATTTGGCTGGCGTGATGCTCAATGCCTTCAGCGTCGATCAACGCTTGCCGGTCCGGCACTCCGATCGCACAAAGGAACCGATATACGATTTGATGCCGGTCTCGGCATTCCGAGGCCAGCCGCCGACCCTTCTCCGTTAAAAAGATGGATCGGTACGGCTGTTTGTCGACCAGCCCGTGGCGCTGCAGGCGGCGGACGGTCTGATTGGCCGTGACATGGGTGACGCCCATTCGGCGAGCGACATCGACGAGGCGGGCCTCGCCGGTCTCGCGGATGAGGTCGTCGATCATCTCAACGTAGTCCTCGGCCAATTCACCGGCGTGCTGTCGGCGCGTTTGACGGAACGCCTCGCTCGAGGGCTCACGTTTCGCAACGGTGCGGGGTCCGGTGGCGGTTGGGGTCATTGCGGTTCTCCTCCCCGGTATTGAGAAGCCGCCCCTCCCTCAGGCCCATCCCTTCGTGGAATCGGATGGCCGTGAGGGTCGAGCAGGGCATTCTCAAGGTCTCGGGCGATTTCTTCTCGCATGGCACCGGAAATGTAGTGTTCCACGCGGGCGGCGGGAAGGTGGACGTGGTCGATCGGCAATCCGAAATGTTTGGCCGCGTAACTTTCCCAGAGCCGGTGGGAACGCACCAGACCGCGTGCCTCGCGGGCACCGAGGGGGGTTAAACGGTAGCTGCCTTTTAATCGATCGACGTGACCTTTCAAGTACAAGCTCCACAGGGCGAGTCGCGACCAGACGGGGCCGCTTCCCGTGGCCTTGTGAAGCACGGCCGGTACGTTGGTCGGCAAGGGCGCCGCGCCCGAAAACTCTTCGAGGCGAAACAGGAGGCCGAGGAGGTCTTCGCGGACGATCCGAAGGGAGAGCGCCGTCTGCCTTACGAACTTGCTGAGCACCCCGTGACGCGGGGCAAGAAGGAGCACGACTGAAAAGAGCACTCCGGCGACGACGGCCATCATCCCCGCCGTGCTCGTGTCGGTGAATCCAAACCAGACCGGGACGGTAATGGCCGCGATGTGTCCGCCGATCGCCGCGGTGACGGCGAACACCATGGAAATGAGAATCATGCCGCGAAGCCGATCGGTGAGCAGGTGCGCGGCCGCGGGGGGCACGATGAGCATGGCGATCACAAGGATACTGCCGATGCTTTCAAAGCACGCGACCGTGGTCATCGCAACGAGGGTGACCAGAAGATAATGGAAGAAGCCGGCGTTGAAACCAAGCGTGGTGCCCAGAACGGGATCGAACGCGGTCAGGCGTAGCTCTTTGAAAAACAGGAGGACGATCGCGCCGTTGCCCACCAAGGTGGCGCCGGCGGCGAGCACGGCGCGGGGCACGGAGACGCCGAAGAGCGAGACGGTATCGAGAGGGGTCAATTCGATGGCACCGTAAAGAACGCAGCCCGGGTCCAGATCCACCGCGTCGGCGGCGCGGACGATCAGGATCAATCCGACGGCGAAAAGAAACGTGAAGACCACACCCATCGAAGCGCCTTCGTCGACTTTGCCAAGGCTGTGAATCCATTGGGTAAACGCCGCGGTAAGCACTCCGACGAAGGCGGCGCCGAGGAACATCGGCCAATTCGCCCGGCTTTGCGTCAGGAGAAAGGCGGCGGCCAGGCCGGGCAGCACGGCGTGGCTGATGGCGTCACCCATCATGCTCAGCCGCCGCAACAGCAGGAAGTTGCCGAGCAAAGCGCACGACGCGGCTCCCAGGGCGCCGACGACCACGATCCAGGTGTCGAGCGCGGTCCAGGTCAAAGGGTTTCGCTCCCGGGGCGGCTTGCGGGCAAGGCATGGGGGCTCGCGGGAACGCCCTCGTGAAGGTCCTGAGCGGCCAGCAAGGACTCCAGACGCTCCACCATGTCCGGCGCCAGGACGTGTTCGAGTTGGTCGGCATCGCGATCGACGTGGCTGGGGGCGATGTCCGCGTGAGTAATCAGAAAAAGCTCCCAGAGACGGTGATTGCGAACGACCTTGCGTGCTTCGCGAAATCCGGCGGGCGTGAGCCGGCAGCCGTCTCGGCGATCGAACTGGACGAACCCGTCGCGCACGGCGCTGCGCAGGCCGCGACGCAGCGCCCGAGCGGACCACGATCGCTTTCCGCGGAGCGTTTCAAAAGATGCCGAAACGGCCGCCTCGGATGATGGAGCGACAAAGTCGAGTTGGGGCTCCACGTCCTCAAAGAGGGCCCGGAGCAAGTGCTGGCGAGTGATTCTGTTTTGCAACTGAAGATGGCGCGTCCAACGCAAAACGACTCCCCGGGCCGTGCCGAACAAAAGGCTGATTCCAAACAGGAAGCTGGCCACGACGACGATAATCGCACCGGCCGGCAAGCGCGGCAGAACGGCGCTAAGTCCCGCGCCGAAGTAGCCGCTCACCGCCCCGATCGCCGCCGAGATCAGCAGCAGAGTACCCAGGTGATTCGTCCAGAAGCGCGCGGCCGCCGGAGGGATCACCAGCAGGGCGACCATGAGGATGAGTCCGACGGCCTGAAGCCCGATGACCGTGACGATGACCACCAGCGCCATCATCACCGCGTCAAGGGCGAGCAACGGCCAGCCCTGCGTTCCGGCGAAATCCTGGTCAAAGCAGAGTACGGCGAACTCTTTGAAGAGAACCAGGCAGGCCAGAACAATGACTCCCGCCGCCCCGGCGATGAGTGTGGCGTCGGAGCGCAACATGGAGGCCGTCTTGCCGTAGATGAACGACTCCAGTCCGGCGGCATTGCCTGTGTCCATCTTCTGGATGATGCCCAGGACGGCCACACCGAGCCCGAAGGAAACACTGAGCACAATGCCCAGGGCGGCATCTTCCTTAAGCCGCGAAAAGCGGCGGATGAACAAGACGCCGCCGATGCCGAGCGAACCGGAAAGAGTGGCGCCCAGCAGCAAACCGGGCAACGAGCGGCCGGAGAATCCCATCGCGGACATGACAATGAAGGCGAGGCCGATTCCGGGGAGTGTGGCGTGACTCAGCGCGTCGCCCATGAGGGCGCGTTTGCGAAGCAGCATGAACGTCCCGACAAGCCCCGCGGCAATTCCGAGAATCGTAACGCCCAACACCACGACTCGCGTGTTATAGTCATGCAAGGTTACCAGGCGCCAAAGCTCGGGCCAAGCGGGTCGATGGATCGACGTATCGGTCAGGGAGCCGCCGGCGAAAGCTGGGACCGCCGATGCAACACACAGAAAGGCGGCCGTGACAACCGCAAGTCGATCCATGCTTGTTCCGATCCACCGCCACGCGGCTTGACGAATCCCCAGAGCGCTGGTGCGATGCATGAGGTTATGCAAACTTGCTTGCCCGTGGCACCCGTTCATTTCGGCGTCTCTCACTCCTTCTCCCGTTGACCGCGGGCGATGGCTTGGGCGGCTTGATCCAGCAGCGTCAGCCGGCCGCCGTAGGTCTTTTGCAGGTTCGCAGGAGTGAAAACCTCCGCGGTAGGGCCGTGGGCCACCACACGCATGTTGAGCAGCAGGACGTAGTCGAAATACTCCGGCACGGTTTGCAAGTCGTGATGGACGGCCAGAACCGTTCGTCCCGCGGCGCGAAGCTCCTGAAGAATCGTCACGATGGCCCGTTCCGTGGCCGCGTCCACTCCGCTGAAAGGCTCATCCATCAAATACAGCCACGCCTCCTGAACGAGAGCGCGAGCCAGGAAGATGCGCTGTTGTTGCCCGCCGGAAAGCTGGCTGATCTGGCGGCGGGCGTAGTCCGCCATGCCCACGCGATCGAGCGCATGCATGGCCGCGTCGCGATGCGGCCGCGTCACCCATTTGCACCAGCCGATCTTCCCGTACCGCCCCATGGCCACCACGTCGAGGGCGTTCACCGGAAAATCCCAATCCACCGTCTCGCGCTGGGGAACATAGCCCACCAGGCGGCGCTGCTGCCGATAGGGTTTGCCGTAGAACATCACCCGGCCGGACGCCTTGGGGATCAGATCGAGCGCGGCTTTGAGGAGCGTGCTTTTGCCGGCTCCGTTGGGCCCGACCACACCGATCAGTTTTCCCTCGGGCGCGTCGAAGTCCACGTCCCACAGCACGGGCTTTCGATGATAAGCCACGGTCATATCATGGATGGAAAGCGGAGCCGAGGCGGGATGTTCTTCACCGGTTGCGACGGGAATCGACGACCGGAAGGTCGCCGAATCGTGCGGCAATGGAGCGAAAGGCGGCTGCGCCGCGTCGAAAAGGGGGCTACGGATGTCGCTCATGGAGATAAGACTCCGCCGGGCCACGGATGTCGCTCATGGAGACAAGACTCCGCCCGGCTACGGATGTCGCTCATAGAGATAAGACTCCGCCCGGCTATGAATGTCGCTCATGGAGATAAGACTCCGCCGGGTTCCCTAACAGCCCCATAGGGGCAATAGAGAGTCCCGGCGCGCGTAGACGGGCCCCAGCCCCTGGTGGGTCTACCCGCGCCGCATCTTTCTACCCCGTAGGCGCCGCGTCTTTCTACCCCGAAGGAGCTGCATCTTTCTACCCCGTAGGCGCCGCGTCTTTCTACCCCGTACGGGTCAAGGATAGTAGCCACGGGCGGAAGCCCGTGGTGACCATGCGACTGACGAAATCCCAAGCCCCGGCGGGGCGAAGGAAACACGAGTCCGGCCAAACGCATTAGGCGTTCGAATCCATGGATCAGCTCCATGGCCTTACGTCGAGCACTCTCGCACCGCCCGGTCTCACGGTTTTCGGTTCTCTTCGGCGAGCTTGCCGCTCATGCCCCGCGCCGGAGCTTCTCCGCCGAGGGCGCGGACCACCGTGGTCACGTTGTGATCGATCATGCCGATGTACGTCCCTTCGTAGGTGCCCGGTTTGCCCATCGCATCGGAGAACAGCGTCCCTCCGATGACGACGTCTTGTCCCCGCGACTTCGCCCCTTCGATCAGCGCCCGAATATTCTTCTCCGCCACACTGGTTTCCACAAAGACCGCTTTCACCTCGTTTTTCACGATAAAATCGACCAGCTTGTTGATGTCCTGCAATCCCGCCTCCGATTCGGTGGAGATTCCCTGAATCCCACGCACGTCGATGCCGTAGGCCCGGCCGAAGTAATTGAAGGCGTCGTGGGCGGTAATGAGCACGCGCTGCTTTTCGGAAATCGACCGGAGGGTATTTCGCGCATAGGCGTCGAGGGCCTCGAGTTCCGCGGCGTAACGCTTCGCATTGGAGGCGTACGCGCCCGCGTTGGCGGGATCGTATTCACCCAGCGCGTGGGCCACCGCCTCCACGCCTTTCGACCACGCACGAACGTCCATCCAGACGTGGGGGTCGGCGTGACCCTGCATTTCCGCGGGTTCGAGAAGGTATTGCTCCTCCAACAACTCGGTCACGGCGTAAACCGGCTTTCCGGAGCGCGCGACGCGGACCAGCGTGTCGGCCATTTTCCCTTCGAGCATCAAGCCGCTGTAAAACACCACGTCCGCGGACTGTAGCGCGGCCACGTCGTTGCGCGTCGGTTTGTACAAGTGGGGATCGACCCCTTCACCGATGATGCCCGTAACCGTCGCGGTGTCGCCGGCCACCTGCCGCACAATGTCGGTGACCATGCCGACCGTGGTCGTGATCTTGAATGGATAGGTCCGAGCGGGCCGATCGGCACCCGCGGATAGACACCGTGCCGGAGGTGTTCCTATCGGCAAAACAACCAGAAACAACCCTGCAACAACGATCCAACGTCCAGAAACTCTGCTTCGTTTCGACACCAATCGCACTCCTCGAATAAGGCCGCCCATTCGCTTTGCCACAGATGAACACCGATGGACACCGATCGACACAAGCCTTCCGTCAGGCCGAACTCCGCATCCATTCGGCTCGATGCCGCCTCGAGGTTCCCGTCACACTCATCGGTCTGTATCCGTGTTCATCTGTGTTCATCCCTGGCTGAACCTGATCACCGCTGAACTCAGCGGCACACCGGCTATTCATCGTCCACCGTGCTGGCGAGATCGGCGACGGTCTGACCCACCAGGATCGAGATCCCCTGGCTCAACCCCGCGTACAACCCGTCGGTCAGCGATTGAGCAAGGTCGCAACCGGCGGAAACTCCCGCGGCCGCTAACCCTGCGGCAACAACCCAACGGCGAACACTCCATCTCAGTTTGTCTCTCAACATTTCCGTTACTCCTTTTGCTCTCGCGTTGCTCTCGCGTTGCTCTCGCGTTGCTCTCGCGTTGCTCTCGCGTTGCTCTCGCGTTACTCTCGCGTTGCTCTCGCGTTGCTCTCGCGACGCAGGGCCGCGTGATCCCGAATCCTGCCACGGTTCCGGCTCTTTCGCCGAGCGTGGTCTCTGGTCAAACCTCCGTGGTTTGCACCGTCAGAATCGTATCGCAATGCCGACTCCAGCGAAAAAATCGTCGGCCTCCTCGTTGAGACCCGCACCCGTGCGAACGTCAAATTGCAGGTTGTCGGTCAACTGAAACGTCAGCCCGCCGTTCAAATAATGGGCACAATCCGTCCCGTCGGTATTGGGATATACCCCGAAGTATTCAACATACGATCCCCACCGTTCCGACAGGGAAACACCAAGGCTCATGGAAGCGGCGGATTGCACAAAGCGATGGGCGTCCTGAGTGGGGACCGCGACGTTTACATTTCCGGAAAGCGCAAAACGCTCGGACAAGTCGAAGGACCACAGAAGCTTCACCTGAGGGTCGACGTCGCCGGAAGTGGTTTCGGCACTGCCGCTAGGGACGGAGGTCTCCACAATGACGCCGAGATGCGGAATGAACCCCTGTTGCTCGACGAATTTCCATTTCACGCCGAAGGAGAGATCGTCGGCCCCTTGCGACCAATCCTGGCTTCGTTCGGTGCGCCCGGCGGGCGTGGCCGTGTCGAATTCCGTTTCGGTCCATGAATAACCGTTGAGCCCGAGGCGGAGTTCCCAGTTTTCCAGGAACCCGACGCGGATCAAGGTCTCGGGTGCGGAGTGACTGCGCGTGCGTGGGGCGCCTTCGCGGTCGTAGGTGAAGGTGTAGCCGCCCTCCCATTGAACGTGGCCGAAGGGAACGGTATCGGTGCTTTCGGTGAAGTCGGGCCGGTCGGTGACCAGCGGCTCGCTGAGCTCGGCCCGCTGGAGTCCGAAGAGGCTCGATCGCGGTCGCGAGTTCGGGTGATCAGGTTCCGAGTCGGCCGCCCCGCAGCAGACGAGCAATGGCCCCACGGCGGCCAGGAGTTTCGTATGACCTACAGGCAATAGAGTACGCTTCATAATGTAGCACATACTACATTTCTATCGGCCCAAATCAAGCGTCGCGAGACCCTGGAGCTGTCGAAACTTGTCGGGCGGCTTCGGCTACGGACAGGGATCGGGGCAGGCGGGCAAACCGGCATACGCATCGAGGACGGCGGTGATGTCGGCGTCGTCGAGGCGCCCGTCGCCGCCGCAGGGAGAAAGGTCGCCCGCGGGGCATAGCATCAACTGCACATAGCCGTCCAACAGACAGAAAACATCGCTCAGTTCGACGCTTTCATCTCCGCCGGGCGGAGCCACGTCGGCAAATCGTACGACGATGCGCGAGCCGCAGTTTCCCGCGGCGCACGTGTTGCCGGTGGTACAGGGATCGTCGTCTTCGCATGCCGACGCATTGGCCGTGTGGCGGCAACCCTGTCGAGCGTCGCAACCGTCGTCGGTGCAGGGATTGCCGTCGTCGCAGAGAAATCCGTCGCACTCATCCGGCACGCCGTTGTCGTTGCAATCGGCGCTGCGGAAATCCGCCAGATCCGAGAGGTCGTTCATGCCGTTGGAGTTGCAATCGGGACAGTCGTAAACTTCGAAATCGTCCACGAACCAGCCGAGGACCCCGCCGCAGCCGTCCTTGCCGAAGTCGAAGCGCATCTGCACGCTCTGCCCGCCGGACACGAAACCGCTCAGGTCGATGAGCGACGTGCCCCAAAGCGGATTGGAGATCGTCGTTCCGGTCCAGACCGGCTGGCCGGCGAGCGGGTTGCGGGTGAACGCGGGAGCGGCGGCCAGGTTGGAATTGTACGGATTAAGAACGAAGACGCTCTCCGGCAGAGCCACCCACGGCCCGCCGTCCACGCGGAGTCTGACGTTGCCGCCGTCGTAGAAAGCCTCGGTCCGAACGAAATGCGTGAAGGAAACCGTGGGCGAAAGAACGTCTGCCGGAAGAGTGACCACGGGACTGAGCAGCGAGTGAACTGCGGATTCGTCGGCCGCGTTACAATCTCCAATGTCGGGATCGGCGATGTACCACGCGGCACCCGCTCGGCCCGCGGGGAGACGCTCCGGGAGCAAAATCCAGTCGTACGGCGTGGGAGGTCCGGAGGGGCCGATGCTCTCCACGGTCCAGGCGCCGGCGCCGGATTCAAAATCATCGGCGAATATCGTGGATCGATGGGCGCAGATCGGCGGGGGCGAGGGGTCGAGGATTTGTGCGTTGCCGCAACGTCCGCGCGTGTTCATCTCCACGGCCAGTAGGGCTTCGTTCACTTGCGCGGCGTCGTCCTCGGTGAAGAGTGCATAGTCGCTGCCGTCGCGCGGGTCTTTGATGATCGAGCCGATGAGATCGTCGGCCGCCTGGTTAAGGCCGACGTAGGCATCGTCAAAATCGGAAATGAAATTCAGATAGGTGGTCAATGCCCGATACCAGACGGCCGCGGCCTTGAAGAGCCCGATGCCGCGGACGGTGCGGCCATTGAAAGTTTTCCCATCGACGAGGATGGCGAAGGCGTGGTTGGGAATGCCGCTGCCGCTGTGAACTCCGCCGTTGTCGTTTCCGCCGCAAGTCTGCAAGGGGTGATTGGCGGAATCCGGATCGCCAAGACATGTGGGCATCCACATGTCGCGGTTGGCGCCGCCGTAGGCCGCGGCGTCCTCGCCGTGAAGCCAGCGCACTTCAGGTTCAACATTGTCGCGAAGTTGCACCGTAACGGCGGTCAGGAGGGCCGCCACCTTCAATCGTTCCCCATCGGCCTTGGCAACCATGACGGTGGGAATGGAGATGTTCGGATGGGAACCTCCCGGACGAACGGCGCCGAAGGGATCGTTGTTGACCACGATGACGCCGACGGCGCCGGCCTTCTGAACGTTGAGCACTTTTTCAACGAAGGTGCAGTTGCCTCGCGCCACAATGGCAATCGACCCGGCGATGGCCGCGTCATTGGAAAACGGCAGGTCGGCGTTGCACGCCTGGGGCGGGTTTACGATGACCGCCCGGCCCGAAACTCCCGTCGCCGACAAACGCGGGCCGAACAGCGCGGTTTCCGCGGAGAAGTCGGAGGCCAGCGGGGCGGGGGAGCGCAGCGAAGCCCAGGCGTCGTACACACACGTCGTGCGAACCGAGTTCGGCCAATCCGTGCCCGGGCCGGAGGCATGCGCCGGCCAGGGGGTTCCGCCGGACAGGCCGGGCGTATTGGCGTTTCCGTTGAGAAGATCGACGACCTCGCCCCAGACATCGGAATAGGATTCGTTGAGTTGCCCCGATTGATTCTGGTAGATCAGATTCGCGGTGAATTCCATCAGGCCGTGGCCGAACTCGTGGGCGACGATATCGTCCGTCGCGACACCGGTGCAGTACGCGGTTCCGGAGGCGCCCCCGAAGGCGTTCGGGCAGCGCGGGCTGACGAAGTTCACGGTCGAGTTTAGAGAAAGGCCCCGATTGTTGATGCCGTCCCGGCCGAACCCGCGGAAAAAGAAATCGTAGAAATCACCCGAATAATCGTAGGCGGCGTCGGCGTCGGGATCGCCGGAGGGAGGTCCGCCTTCGACGCGAAGGAAGACGTTGGTGACATCATCGAAGACTCTTCGCTCGCGTGCGGTGTGCGTCAGACTCCAGCGATCCAGAGTCTTTCCCGTGTGTGCGTCGATGAAAAACGCCTCGCGTGTTTCGCTCGTTGGATCGGAGAGGACCAGCCAATAAGCGAGCCGAGCACCCGCCGGAGGATCGCCGTACCAGCCGGGATCGACCACGACGAGGTCCGAGCGCTCCACGTCCGGCGCGTTGGATTTGAATTGGGTTCCCGCCAGGCCGATCGCGGTATCGGCGGAGAGATCCGGGACGATGTTGAGGTCGTCAGGGATGGGGAAAACGTGGCCGTTGGCGCTGAGGATATTCCCAACGGCATCCTGATGAATCTTAAGCGCTGTGGCAAAGACCGGCAGGCCGCGATGCACCTGGGAAAAGGTGATGTGATGGTGACCAAGGTGGTCCGTTTCGGAAACCTCGAACCGGAGTTGGGAGTTCGGATCCGCGATCCCGAAAATGTGCTCATATTCGAGGAGGAACGCCGAAGCTCGCGATAGGTGTTCGCGTGATGAAGAGCGTATCGGAATCACCGCCGAACCGCACGGCCGGGCGAACGTGGCCAATCCGGTGTACGGAGAACGGTGGATGTCGAGAAGGTTGTCCTCGGCTCGAAGGGCGGCGGCCGGCCACGCCGCCAGGGCCATCAGGCACAACGCAACAAATCGCGGGGCCACCAAGGACAAGGCCCAGCGCCATGGCCGTTCGAAAACCCGCTCGCCGACAGGGTGATGATGGAGTCGTCTGCTCATGGGCACGGGTCCGGGCACGGCGGAAAGCCCGCATAGGCATCGAGATCCGCGAGGAGGTCGGTCAACTCGATGGTTCCATCGCCGCCGCCGCAGGGGGCGATGTCGCCGGGCGGGCAATCGGCCTGCACGGCGTAACCGTCCAACACGCAGAGGATATCACCGAGCTCAACGACACCGGAATCGTCCACGTCTCCGTAGAGTTTCACGGTGTATTCACCGACGCATTGGCCCGCGGCGCAGACGTCGTTGATCGTGCAGCGCTGCTCGTCGTCGCACGCGGTGCCATCGGCGAGAGGATCATGATGGCAGTGATCCACTTCGCATTCGTCAAACGTGCAAGGGTTTTCGTCGTCGCAGTCCTGATCGATGGTACACGGTTCGCCGGGAGCGGGCAGCACCGTAACCGAGTCGGTACCGGACAATCCGAGCGGGTCCGTCACGGAAAGGGTGATCTCGTAGAAGAAAGTGTCGCCGGGGCCTCCATGAGGAGAGAGGACCGCCTGGGTGGAACAATTGAAATCGGGCGGTTCGGGATGGGTGTGTTCGTTGTGATGCAGGATCACGTCCCAACGGCAGGTGAGTTGCCCCGCGGCGTGTTCGGCATCGGAGAAGTCCGCGGTGAGCGGGACGATCACGTTCATATCGGGCGGATAGGTCGTGCCGTCGGGCGGACTGGTGATGTTCACAACCGGCGGGGAGTTGTTCACATAAATCGCCAACGGCGCTACCGATGAGGCCCCGAGGGCATCGGTCACGGTGAGGGTCACGTCGAACCGCGTCGGAGCGGTCAGCGGCGTGAGAGGCGCCCCGACGACTCGGAACTCACCGACGCTGATAAAATCTGCGAAGCCGCCGGGTTCGCCGTAGATGCGAATGGCCTCGCCCAGGATCGGCGGGAAGCGGAACGAGAAGGACTCGAAGCTAATGCCATTGTTGTCGAAATAGGGCGGGTTCGGGCCGGGTCCGCCGGCCGGGAACCAAACATTGTTGATCCGAACCTGAACCTGCAACGAATCAAACCAACCGCCGTCCCAGAAGTGGATTCCCTCCTGAAAGTGCAGACCGCGGAACTCGCGGGTCTGGGCGAACTCGAAGCCGATCCAATCTTCGTTGCCCTGGTCGCCCCAGTGAAACGTATCGTACTGCCGCCAGCTTGATTGGTTTCCTTCGGGGGGAAAATCGCCGTCGCGAATCACTTCCGGATCCGGGTTGCCCCCGCCAGTCGGATGCGGCGGTACGAGCGAGTCGAGCTTCTCAATGAATGATCCGTCGCCGGTAATGTCCAAGGATGGATAAACATGCGAGGGGTCGGGCTCGAGGGCGGGCGGCGTGCCGTCTCCGAAGTTCCAACGGTAGTCGAGGGGCGGATTGCTCCCGCCGTCCGGATCGGTGGAATTGCTACCCGTGAACTGAACAGTCAGCGGCGCCGGGCCGTAGATGGGTGCCGCGGAGGCGACGGCCACGGGGGGTTCATTCTGAACCCAGGAAATCCGGCGCAGGCTGCAACAGCCGCCGGCGTCGTAGCTGATGTAACAGAGGCCGTCGTTGGCCGCGTCGTACTCCACGGCCACCACCGCGCCGACTCCCTCGCCCGCGAAGTTGCGAACGTCGATCGGATTGTCGTTGGAATCGAAGCGAAAAGCGCGAATCCACTGCCCGCCGAATTCGGCATGGTAGTAGGCATTTTGCCATTCCGCGGGAAAGTTGGTGCCCAGATACCAGTCCCCGCCGGTCGAAGAGTTTCCCGCGAACCACGGGCCGGGCACCGGCGAACTGGGATCGTCGAGATTGATCACCGCGGCGTTCGGCCCGGTGTAAACACCGGTGCGGGAGGGTCCGCCGTGACCCCAATCGACCGGCGGGCGGGTATGTTCAAAAACATCGATTGTGCCGGGAATCTGTTGAAACAAATCGCACGGATTGGGAAACGAAGGCGGATCGAGCGTGTCCTGCACGATCAAATCATGGAAACTGAAATACTGCTGCGTACATGACCCCTGACCGAAGAGCGGGTTGGGCGCGTCCAGGTTGGGCACGTTGACTGCGAAGTATCCCCAAAATTCTTCGAGTCCCTCGAAAGCGGGCCAGCCGAAATTCTCGGCTCCACCCTTGCAAACGTGCAGGTCCTCCCACGAATACCAGCCCACGTCGCCGATATACAGCGTTCCAGGATCGGCATTCGCGGGATTGACATTGCCCGTTCCGGGACGAAGTGTCATGCGAAACGGATTCCGCAGACCCATCGCCCATACCCGCGATCGCGCCGAACGTGGATTGCCCGCGTCATAGAACGGATTGCTGGGCACGCCGTCTCCGGTTGCGGGATCGATGCGGACGATCTTGCCGTTGAGTGAATCGACGAGCTGCGATCGATAGGCGCCGACGTCTTCCTTCGTCTGGATGATGCCCTCGGGAAGACAGTGGCAACTGCTGCCGCTCACGCACCCGCCGGTATCGACGGATTCGTAGCTGGCGGCATCGCCGCACGAGGCCAGCAGCGTCCCATCCTCCCCGAACACCAGGCTGCCGATGCCGTGCGATTGGTGGCACATGGCGAAACCGGTGGAGATCGATTCACCGATCAACACGAGCCGGCTGGCGTAATCGGTGCTTCGGTAGCCGTCGCCGGCGTTGCAGGTGTAGCGCGTCAGCCGGGCGATGGTATCTCGATAGTATTCGTTGGCGAACGGGTCGTAACTGGGCGTTCCGAAATGGGCGAGGTGATGATAGTCCACGACGTAGAGGAGATAGATGTATCCATTCGAATAAAAGTTCGGATCGATCGCGAAGCCCAGAAGGCCGTAATCACGCCAATCGCCGACTTCCTCGCCGAGGTCGATGAGCGGCTGGGCGGATTTTGTGCCGCCTTCGACCAGCCAAACCCGTCCGCCCTTTTCCCAGACGAACATGCGACCGTCGGAGGCGAACGTAAGCCCCACGGCTTGGTTCCAGTTGTCGGCGATCGGAAAATCGATAAAACCCGGCGGAAGGGCCATCGCGTGGTAGGCGGACAAACCCATCAGCAATCCGCACACGCCACGCACAACTTGCCGCTTCATACCACTTTCTCCCCAAGATTCGTTGGTGCCGTTTCCCCTTTGGCCGCCTGACCGTCGATCCCCCTGACGATCAGCATGTCCGGATAATCAGGTTACACAAATGTAATGCGCTTGTGAAGCGGATTCCGGGAACTCGTGAGGGCAAATTCACCCGATGGGGTCAATCCGATCCCCGACGTTTAACTAAGGATAAACCCGAAGATCGGCTCAGGGCGCCGAAAAAACGACTCGCCCGCGTTTGAAGACCGTGCGCACGGCGTCGCGACCAGGTTCATACATCCACGATTCAATATTGGGTACGTCCAGCACGACCAAGTCGGCCTGGGCGCCGGTCGCGACGGCACCGAGTCGATCCTGTCGAGCCACCGCGGCGGCGGCGTTCGCGGTGGCGGCCACGAGGGTTTCGATCGGGGTCATCCGCATTTGGGTACAGACGATGGTCATCACCAAGGGCAGCGATTCGATCATCGAGGAGCCGGGATTGAAATCGGTGGCGATGGCCACGGGCAAATCCGTGTCAAGGAGTTTTCGCGCCGGCGGGTAGGCCACGCCGAGGAAGAAAGAGCAGCCGGGCAGCAAGACGGGAATCGTGCCTGAATGTTTCAACGCGGCGATACCCGCGTCGTCGATGTGTTCGAGGTGGTCGGCGGACACGGCCCCCAGTTCCGCGGCCATGCGGCTCGCCCCCATCTGCGTGATCTGGTCGGCATGAATCTTGGCCCGCAAGCCGAAACGGGCGGCGCGGTCGAGCACGCGGCGCGATTGTGCAAGATCAAACGCGATGGTCTCGCAGAACACATCGCAGAATTCGGCGAGGCGCTCATCGCGAATAAGACCGAGAACCGCGTCATTCAACAAAGCGTCCAGGTATGCATCCGCCCGCCCGTTGAATTCGGGCGGTACGGCGTGAGCGGCCAGGTAGGTGGCGATGAGTTCCGCGGGCTGCGTTTCGGCCAATCGTCGAACAGCGCGGAGCATTTTCAATTCATCTTCGACCGTCAGGCCGTATCCACTTTTGATCTCGATCGTCGTAATCCCGCGGGAAAGCATTCGGCACAGCCGCGGCGCGGCGGTCGCGACCAGTTCATCCAGCGTCGACTCGCGAACCGCGCGCATGGTTCGAAGGATTCCGCCGCCGGCCGCGGCGATCTCGGCATAGGTTTTCCCGCCGATCCGCGCTGCGAATTCGTCTTCTCGCGTTCCGGCGAAGATCGTATGCGTGTGGCAATCCACCAGGCCGGGAACCACGCAACCCCCGTGAGCGTCAAAAGTCCGCGCCGCGGCTGGAGCATTCACGCCGGACTCGGGCCCGAACCACGCGATGCATTCATCTTCCATGACGACGGCCGCTCGCCCGATGCGCTGCACACCACGCATGGACCGACCTTCTACCGGTCCCCGGGGAACCGCGATGAGTTCGGAAATATTACGCAGAATGAGCGGCGACATGTTGGGCGCGGGGTCATCCCGCACCTGTCCCACCTAGACCAGGACGGTATACAATCCCCACAAACCCAGACCGACGGCGTACAAACCGAAGACGATCGTCACCCAGAGCACCATGGCCGACGAGGGCACCTGACGCACATGCTCGCAGCGAAGGGTCTTGTAGACCACGGCGATCGCCAGGCAAAGCGGCCACATCAACAAAAGGCGCTGGCGACCCGTAAGGTCGATGGCTGTGATGAACAAGGACGCAAGGCTCAACCCGATCATGTCACCCCCTTCGGACTTCGCCGATCGACACCGGAAACGCCCCGAGCGGGTTCCCCACGGGCGATCGCGTCCAATATGACCAGAATGTTGAGCAGCCCGGCGATCCCGGTGAAGTGGACGGCGACTTCGGAGGAGAGATACGAGCCCTTGGGCTGGGGACTCTTCGCGACCGCGGATCGAAGGGCCAGGGCCCCAATGGCATTTCCACCGGAGCAGACCTGAGCGACGAACCAGAGTTTGCGGTCGCCGTTGGGGTCGATCGTATTCCGCACGCCGCCGATGGCCACCCCGGTCCAGAAAGTGGCGGTAATGCTCACCAGAAGAATCAGTCCTCTCGCCCGATCCCCAAGAAAAAAATGGCCGAGACCGGGCACCAACCACGACAGTAGTCCGGCCAGGGGTCCGCGAATCGGCAATTCCATGCTGTCGTCAGGCAAGGAAACCCCTTTCCGTCTACATCGTGCAAGGGCCGGCGGGGTCGCCGCAGCGTCCGCAGCCTCCGGCCGGACTTGCCGAAACCGCATCACCACGACCCTGCCGCGCCGCAAAAAGACTCAGCTTGCGCTTGACCGTCTTGCCCCGGCACGAGGGACAATGCAGACCACGCGGGTCCGCCATAGTGGGCACAAACTCCTCGAACTCGTGCTCGCACTGATTGCAGACGTATTCGTAAATCGGCATGGTCGTACGGCGTAACCCGATTTTTCGAAAACTCACCATTGCCGACGATTCGCGTGATCGCCATGCGAAATCGGCATCGTCAACTCAAACTGTAATGGAGTATAGTGGTCGAGGATTCGGGCCGCAATGCGGCCGGTGAATGCCGATTTACGGGTTCAATCGGAGCATGGATCGTGGAGTCCCTCGGTCCCGCGTGCGACGGGTTGTTGAATCTCGACAAACCGGTGAGGCTGACTTCCGCGAAGGCCCTCTATCGAGTTCGCTCCCTGCTCAAGCAGCGAAAGAGCGGGCACGCGGGCACGCTCGATCCGGCGGCATCAGGGGTCTTGCTGATTTGCCTGGGCCGGGCGACGAAATTTGTCGAGCGAATCATGGACCTGCCGAAGGTGTATCGGGCGACCGCGCGGCTCGACGTTACCAGCGAAAGTTTCGATTCCGACAGGCCGCATATACCCGTCGAGTTCGCACGTCAGCCGACCATCGAAGTAGTCCGCTCGGCGTTGGCCGCGTTCGAGGGCGGAATCCAGCAGGTGCCTCCGTCGATCAGTGCCGTCAAGGTTGGCGGCGTACCGGCGTACAGGCATGCCCGGAAGGGTACAGCGATAACGCTGGCCCCTCGGGCGGTCCGCGTGTACTGGATTGCTCTTCACGATTACCGTTGGCCGAACCTCGACTTCGAAATCTGCTGCAGCCGGGGCACCTACGTCCGCGGGCTGATCCGCGACCTCGGCGTCGCGTTACAAACCGGCGGCTGCCTCACCGCGCTGAGTCGAACGGCCATCGGCCCGTTCAAAGTCGAGGAAGCCTGGACGCTAGAAGCCCTCGCCGCACACCCCGAGCGGGCACACGGCGTCATTCCGCTCGCCCAGGCAACGACGATGATTGAGGCCGGGCGAGGTTTGATCCCCGCCCGGCCGTCAAGCTGATCCCACTATTCTCGATCTTCGTCGAGTTCTCGCTCTTTCAGGTCTTCATCCTCTTGCACCTTCACCGCCCGATCCGGGCCGGCAATGATGTCCCAATTGATCTGGGCGATTTCCTCGCCCTGCCCGACCATATTCAGAGCACTAGCGGCGAAGCCGGTGATGGCATTGACGACCCGGAACGTCAATAACTTGATGGAAATCCCCAGTATTGCAGCGTCTTCGCTTACGATACCCCGCGCCGGAACGTCGCAGACTGTGTCGCTGCCGATACCATCAATCCGAGCCTTTCCTTTGTCGGTTTGCAGGAATTCCCGCAGGAAGTAGTTGGGATTTCCATATCGGGTGACCAGAGTCTGATCCCAACATGTAATGCAACGGGTCATCCCTGAAAGGCGAATCTCGTTCTGATTCCACACGTCGTACTTGGCCTTCGTGGTGATCGGGCCGCGCCCGTCCTGCTTCAGATCAGCCGACAGCGGATGCAGCGTCACATCCAGATTGTGATCCACCCGGTGGGTGGGTCCGCTGAGCGGCGGCGTCGGATTCGGCGGCACTTGCAGCGCCGGATTGTTCCGGGCATAGAAGTCCAAGAGGAGCTTGTCGTACGTGAAGTCGTAGTGAACTCCGTCCAACAACAACCGGCCCATCAGGCCGTTGGCCGAAACGGAAAGCGGGACCGCGGCCCCATGGGGACAAAGGCCCGGATCGCCGGGACAAGCCGAGAAGGCATAGGCGTTGTATTCCGCCGACGTACCGAAGGCGTAATGAATCAACGCGGCGTCGCCGCTCAGGTGGTTCCAACGAATCGGTTGCCCAAGATTATTGACCGCCCAGGCGTAAACAAAGCCTCGGCGCATTCTACCGCCCGCAACATCCGGGTTCGGGCGACCCGGCGGCGAGCCCGGATCCAGCACGGTAAACGGCTGGCAGCCGATGGGAAGTCCGGTGGCCACCGAGAAGTAGGCCGGTTGGTTGGCGGTGAGCAGAATCTGGCAGTCGGCCCAGTTCCAACCGGGATGAGCCCGCTCTTGGACCACTCCGCCGACGATGGTCGCTGGAAGCGGCGGATCGCCGTTCACGAAATACAACTGAACGTAAACGTCATCCGGATAGTCATTGCTCAGATCGATAAACGTATCCTGAACGAGCGGGAACCCGGCCCCCTGATAGAGTATTTCGACTTTGGAAAAAATCAGCAAGCTGCCCTTCTTGGTGAAGGAGCCACGGCCGGTTTCGCACCCGGCGGGCGGAGGGCTGATTGAGGTGTTGCCGCACACGCCCGTGAGGAGGTTGCAAACGTCACGCGTGCAGACGTTGTTGTCATTGCATTGAAGATCGTTGGTACAGGGTACGGTTTCGCAGTTCCCGTTGGCCGGGTTGCAAATCTGCCCGGAGGGGCAGGTGCGAGGAGTATTCGTGCACACCCCGTTGCTACAGGCGTCCGTCGTGCAAGCGTTCCCATCGCTCGTGCAAGCCGTTCCGTTCGGTCGATTCGGGTGAGTACAGGTTCCGGCGGAGCAGACGTCGTTCGTACAGGGGTTTCCATCATCCGTGCAAGGCGGCGTGCCCGCAACCGCGGGATGAGTGCAAACACCGGCCGCACAGACGTCGCTTGTGCATGCATTGCCATCATCGGTGCAAGCGGTACCGTTGGGCTGATTTGGGTGCGTGCAGGCCCCCCCCATGCAAACGTCGAGTGTACAAACGTTTCCATCATCCGCGCAGGGTGTTCCGTTGGGTTGACCCTGGCAGCCAACCGAAACATTGACCCCGCCGCCGACAAACGTCGGCGTAACCGCCTGTCCGGCATTGTCGAATATCCCATCAAGGCCCGTGTTGAGCGTTCCCAAGGTGATGTCCATCGTCCCATCGGTTACCGGAGTGCCGACCCGAAAGGTAATCTTCGCGATCACCACGGTCATGTTGCTCGCTCCTGCCCCCAAGTTTCCGCCGTCGAGTGTGCAGATGCGTCCCGCGGGTGCGCCGCCAGGGCAAACTTGCGGGCTTGGCGGGTCAAGCGTGACCGGGAACTCGGTCAATGCCGGTTCCACGACCGTTTGCAAAATCAGCTCCCCCGTGTCGACATCCGCGGAGACGCCGTAAGAAGAAACGCCGGCCGCTCCGACCGTCATCACGATGTCCACGTCGAACACCTGGTTCGCAGCCGCATTCCGCGTCGCTTGGACGCCCGCCGCGGCCGTGTCCATGTCCACCGCGATGGTCACTTGCCCGCGAAGGGTATTCACCCCCACCAGAACCACCGCGCACGAAAGTACGCTCAACGCTCTTGGTTTCATTCTCATTTTCCCATCTCCAAGAATAGAGTATTTCATCCTCATCGCCGCTTCCCCGCAATCAGGGTACCAAAGTCCATTTGAACTTTTTACCAATTCAAACCGTCCATCATCCGGTGCGCCGCGCGCCCCCGTTATTCACGGGTCGAGATGCGCGGTCGGCGCTTGTCCGAATAAGCACCGAAGAATATAGAAATCCGACGCATCGTGGGCCCTGGTTCATTTGGGTTTTTATCAGGAGCGAGCTCTCTTGAATTCAGCGAACCGACTCATCCAAATACCGTTTGACCTAATCCGGCGATGGTTTGAATCCGGCGGAAAACTTCGCGCTTGGCTCCCAAAAAGAAACCCATCAGTGAAAAAAATGATCCTACACAATAAATCATTATGGGGTCAAGCGAAAAGTAACAATCTCACCAAGAACTTTTTTTCGCGTTGGTATTTCTTCCCATCTTCACATCTACCGCGATATTGTGCATTAACATACTTGCTAAACTATGTTAACAAGGGCAAGAGTAGACCATTGTTGGGAAATGCATGATCCGCCTAATCATCACGGGCATTCGGAACCCGGGACGCGGCCGAAGAAGCTCCGAAACGTGTTAAAATCCGGAATCCCTACCGCTCCGTCGCAATTCAGGTCGCATTCGGCGTTAAAACCAGGCTGCCCAAGAGTTCTCCCGAAGCATCCTCGAAGCATATTGAAGTCGGGTATTCCGACGACGTTGTCGTTGTTGAAATCGGAATCGCAATGATTGCCTCGGCGATCACTATCCGAATCGCATTGGGAGAGATTCGACGAACACGGGCAGTTATCCGATTGGGTAGGCACGCCGTCAGCGTCGATATCGAAGGAAAAGCAAACGCGGCCTTCGATACACGAGGGAGCCCCGCTGCCATGATCACATCCCCACACCCCGCTGTTGCAACAAGTATGCCCTTCGATGCAGCGTGGGTTGCCCCCGACGCCGGGCTCTTCCGCGGGGTCGCAACAGCCGAATCCGACCCTCGCCACTCGAAATCCAAATATCCAAGCATTGAGATTAGGTCCCACATCTGAATTACCAGAACCAAAGGACGCCAAATTCAGCCAATTGTTATCCCCCCAAAATGCTCCACGAGCTCCGGGGGTGACTTCAAACCAGAATTCGTTCCATTCGCTCACGTTGCCGTTCTGGTCGTGGGTGCCGTAAGCACTGACAGACCGCGGATAGGCGCCAACATTCGTCAGCGGATTGGTGCCGGGAGGTCCTCCTACAGCGAGATTCCAATTCGCGGAATTAACGCCACCCGGAGGTGGCTCAGCCCTCGGCGCCGCAGAGGACTCGCCTAAGGTGCGGGTTGCAAACGTCCAGTAACCGGCATTCGTGGATCCGCCCTTGTAGAATGCAGCCTTATACCATTCGTTCTCACTCGGTAGAAACACTCGCGCCCCGGGTTTGCGCACCGCAGGGCCCGGGGGCGGCGACATATCGTACGCACCGTCTTCGGTTGTAAAACCATTCTGGGTACCGACGGGCTGGCCATTGTGCATCCAATTGGCAAAACGCAGCGCATCATACCAACTGACATAGACGACAGGATTGGCCTGGCGACCAGGTCTCACGGCATAGGAATAACTCCCGCTGGTTCCACTTCGCAGAATCCCCCCCGAATCCGAAAACCCGCCGGCCATGTCGACGTGGTAAAGACCATTGGGGTCAGAATCGGCGACGGCGTTTAGGAATTCGGCGTATTGTGCGTTCGTTACCTCAAAGGCGCTGATTTGATATACTTGGGCAACGCAGCCGGGCCCTTCGTCCCCCGACCCGTCGCAGGCGTTACCGGCATCCCCAACCGTTCTCCATTGCATAATGACTTCGGCGCCTAGGATTTCGCTAGCCCCTGGAAGAATCAGGATCGAAAATGCAATCGCGATCAACCGCGCCATAGGAATCACTACCACAAATGCCACGGTCGCAGCACCGATCGAACGATTTCGCCAAGGCGACAAACTCCCCTTTTCAAATCCCAAAAGACCAAACCAGCGCCGCATGATGCACCTCCCACAATTCTTTGACCGCCCGCTCTAGCTAGTACCGCGTCGCACCCAAACTTCGGGTTGAGTCCCAGGTTGGGTGGCTGCGGTTGCCCAACACCCAGCCAACGCCTCTACGGGCACGCCGACCCCGGCGCACGCCCGAAGAAACTGCGGAAGATGTTGAAATCGGGTATTCCCACCGCGCCATCGCAGTCCAGGTCGCATCGCGGGTCAAAACCCGGCTGACCGGCCAACCTCCCGAAACACGCTCGGAAAATATTAAAATCCGGAATGCCGACAACGCCGTCGTTATTGAAATCCGGGTCGCACCGATTTCCGATTCCATCGCCGTCCGAGTCGCATTGCTCGGCGTTCATGGCTCCAAGGCAATTGTCGCCGGCGTCGCAGACCCCGTCGCGGTCGCAATCATCCTGGTCGATCACGACTCGGACGGTGGTATCGGCCGTCACCGCGTTGTTGGGAGCTCGAGGGTCGTTGATCCCCACGGTAAGTAAGTTCTCACCGAATGGCATGTCAGTGGGGACGTTCAGCCGGAACTGGGCGTGCCCTGCGGCGTCCGAGCTCACTCCGGGATCGCGCATGAGTCCGCCGAAGAACACTCCCAACCGCAAGTTCGGCGACATGCCGTCCACGACAACCTGCATCATCTGTCCCCGGCACACCTCCGCCGGAGCGAAGATTCCCGGAAACTCAATTTCCGGCAACGTCAGGACACGGGCCTCATTGCTCCCCGGGACCGGGTCGGTGTATCTTCTTTCGCGGTCCATTCCGAAAGCCTGCATCCGCAACCCGCGCGGGAAGACTCGGCCGTCGGTGCCCCAACCCAGGGCTGCAAAAAACGCGCGGTTAATGGTCAAAGAGATTTCGGTGAACGCCGGCCGCGGCAGAATGGCCTCGCCGATCAGGTGGACGTCGTGGGACCGCGCCAATACCCGAACATTGGGCAACATGGTCCAAACGTCGCGCTCGCCGGCAAACATTTCCGCGTTCACCGTGGTGACAAACTCATTGTTTGAGAGAGTGACGTGGATGATATGTTCAACCCCGCCGACGGCACCCGGGCCGATCAATGCCGAACCATTGCCCCCGGTCGACGGGTTGTTGTCTCGGTCGAGGGCCACGTAATAGTCCACGGTTCCCACAAAAGGCAGGCCGTTGGTGCCGATGTGAATTCGCAGGTGCCCCCCGGTCGCCGAATCATCGGTGACGACGACCTTGTAGATGTCGGCGATGCGAAGGAAGTTGAACGGCGGTCCGCCTCCGCGACGGTCTTTGAGGAAGTCCAGAACGGGCAACCTGCTCGCGGTGCCCGCCGTGGGCGGATCGAGGATCGTATTGTCCGCGATGTAGCTACGGATCGTATTGCATTGGGCCAACGTAAGGTTGGCAAAATTGCCGCCAGGGCAAGAAGGTTCATCGTTCGTCGGCCCCTTCATCAAGTTGTCAGTGCAGGTGTGATCCAAATTTAGAACGTGGCCGGCCTCGTGGGCGACACTTCTTTCGTTGGTACGGCAATTGAGCTGTGCGGTGGTCGTGTCGGGCACCATCATAAACGGTCTTGTGATCGACCCCGGGTAGGCCAGTCCCCGGATCTCATTTCCCCCGTTGAACATCCGCCTGACGCTGACGGCGATGACGCCCTTCGGCTGGTCGGACCAACGGTCGTCGCACGCGTCCAGCGTTTGGTCGAACTCGTCGGTGAGGTCAACCATTCCTCCGGCATCCACGTTGTTGACGTCTCCCGGTTCGAACGTAGTCGTATCCAGGTCGGCGAACCGTTCGTAATCCGATTTGTCGACTGTTCCCCCGGATCGAAGCGTGACGTGGCATTGGGGAATATAAATGCACTCCGAGGCCCGTTCGTGCCGGCGCCACAGGTACGTCTTGAAGTCATCCACGCCGTCTTCGGTACACATGAGGGCAAGCGGGTCGTCGATCGACGGGGCCTCATTCAGCCCGCACCATTTCATGGAAACGGATAACATCGGGGCGTCGGCCGCGACGCGTTCCGCTTCCCGCGTGCAATACGGCCAACTGCCGGGGCACCAGTCGCATCCTAACGTAGCGGCTTCACCCTCACGATTTTCGTAAAGCCCCGCCGCCCGCGGATCGGCCTCAGGCTCGCCCGCTGCGAGCTGGGCGCCGCAAGTCACTACGAACGCGAAGAACAGGGCCATGGCTGACGTGCTTGCCGAATGATGCGCCGGCACCCCACGAGTCCTATCGAAAAACCGCCCTGAATCTTGACCCGAACCAGATCGAAATTGATACGACGAGCATTGAAAGTCCATAGCGTTTCTCCATGCTTTTCCACTGCCAATTGCAAACCGATGCTACGGGCACGCCGACCCCGGCGCACGCCCGAAGAAACTGCGGAAGATGTTGAAATCGGGTAATCCCACCGCGCCATCGCAACTCAGGTCACACCTTGGGTCAAACCCAGGCTGACCGGCCAACCTTCCGAAACACGCTCGGAAAATATTAAAATCCGGAATGCCGACGACTCCGTCGTTGTTGAAATCCGGATCGCAGTGGTTGCCGATCAAATCGGTATCCGAGTCGCACTGCGTGGGGTTGGGTGTGCCGGCGCAGTTGTCCGTGCCGTCCGGGATGCCGTCGCCGTCGCAGTCCATACCGGTCACTGGGATGCAGCGCGAGAACTCGGACGTGCCTTCGCGACCCCTGGCCGTGGCGGTGATGAAATGACCCACCGGCAGACGGGGCTTGGCCACGAAGGTGAACGACGCAAGGCCTGTCGCGTCGGACGTAACGGTAACACCTCCGAAAAAGCTCTCACCCTCCCCGAAGCCGGTCGAGTCGCACTCCGTGCTCACGAACAACTCGATCTCAAACGGCGCGCTCGGCGTGCTGCGCAGCGCGCCGGTGACCGTGGTGCGTTGGAGGGTGTTCGTCGCGGACGCCAGCTCCGGGAAGTTCTGAAGGTTGTTGGGACCGAAATCCGAGTCGTTCTGATCGTTCGACGTGACCCCCACCGTGGGGCGGGTGGTTTCGAAGCAGTTGCCTAGGGCCGTACAATAGCCCCCAAGATCGATCCCAAGTTTCTCATTGTCGAAGATCGAGTTCTGCAGGAATTCCACGGGCTTCGTGAAAATCGTATCGATATCCGAATCCTGGGCTGCAACGTGCACGCCGTTGCCGCCGTTGTACGCGATGGTGTTTCCGACAATTCTGTTAATGCCCAGCGCGGTACCCGCCTCAACTCGTACGAATACGACGACGCCGTCGCCGAGATTCGGCTGGATTTCACCGAATATTTTCGTGCCGATGTAGTTGTCCGCAATTTGGTTGTCCACGGCTCCCGGGTTGCGAATCGCGACTCCGGGGCCGCCGTTGCGCGTAATCTCGTTATTCATGACTCGGTTCTCTTTGGAGCACTCTATATCGACGCCGGCCTCGCTATTGCTCTCGATTAGGTTCCCTTGAACCGTGTTTTGCGTGGATACTCCGAAAAAGAATATCCCCGTCTGATTTGAGTTGATATGATTCCGCTCGGCGACCGTTGGGCCTCCCACCACGTTGCTCGACGACGCCTCGCTGCTCACTCCATTCACGCTCCCCGCCAGCAAATTGCCCTCTATTTTGTTGTCTTGGCTTGCCACGAGGGCGATCGCATTTCCCGTGTCCGCTTGGATGTTCAGTCCGCGCACAGTACTTCCCGAGCCTCCTGAGGCGATCGTGAGGGTTGATTGCAAAATGATCATCAAATCCGCATCGAAACCATCCGCGAGCGAGTTCTTCGTCGCCCCGGCTTGACTGTATCCGTCGATCAACACCGGGTCGCTGATTTCAGGGAGGGGACTCGTCGTCATGATGACGTGAGATCCTACTCCCTGGATTGCGAATTGAACCTCGTCGGGTCCAAGGTTTGAGTTTGCATCCTCGATCGCCTGGCGGAAGGATCCAACCCCCGTGTCGGCGGTGTTGGTCACCGTGAACGTCGCGGCACGGGATTCGGCGCAAGCGACCAATAGGGTAACCAAGAGTAAGTTACGCGACGCTTCCTTCATGATCCCTACCTCTTGGTAATTTGGTTCTGTACTGGTTCCCCGGCCACGCCCAAAAGGCGCCTCAGGAGAGTAAAAGAATAAGTTGAAAGAATCAAGGAAAAAACACAATGGCTAACCAATATTCCAATCCGCCTTTCACAAATCACCAACCACAGCTGTTACCTAGTTTACCGAGGCCTCGAAAACGCGCCGCAATATCGAGACAGCCTATTTGTTTCGATGGACCGGGTTGATGAGTTCTTCGTGTGCGCCCGATTACGAGACATTCGTGGATGAGGTGGACTTGATCAATGCGATCATTTCCTTGAATGGCAGAGTGTCACAACGTTGGCACAGCTCGAAGAGGAGACTCTCCACGCTCGTGACGAAGACACCTTCGTGGCCCATACGGTCAAGAGCGATTTCATGATCGAGGGTGCCGCGCGAGCCGGTCGCGTCGGCGCAGACGAAAACATCGTAATCCATCGTCCGAAGATCCAGGGCCGTCTGAAGGACGCAAACATGGGTTTCGATGCCCGCGGCAATCACCTGTGGCCGGTCGATCTCGCAAAACGCTTCGCGAATCGGCGTGTGGCCGCAGGCGCTGAACGTCGGCTTCTCCAGGATTCGGGCGCCTGCGATGCGAAGCGCCGCGCCAACCGAAGCCTCCGTCGGGCCGAGGCCCTTGGGGTATTGCTCCGTCGCCAGAACAGGGAGTTCGAAGATCTTCGCCCCGGCCAGGAGCTTTCGCGTGGCCGCCAGAATCCCCTCGGCGCCGCGAATGAGCGGCAGCAGCTTTTCCTGCAAATCGATGACCAGCACGCAGGCACGATCGGAGTCGAGTTGATTGGGACGAAGCACGGCGGGCGAATTGTAACCGATTACTCGTTCGATTTCAGCGGCCGATCCTTGGGCGGCACGACCGTGATCCGGCTGACCTCGCGATCGCGGTATTTCTCTTCGATCTCCTTGAGATGCTTGCAATAAGCCTGCAAGTCGTGGCCGAACCGCTCGCTTAGTTCCTGCGCACGTTGCCGCACCTCTTCCACAATGGGACCTTCACTCGTCATCGATCATCTTCCAAGGGACGGAATCGATTCGGGGTCACCAGAACCGGCATGGCAACCCCAAGCGCCACGAGCGACGCCCGCTCGTCACAACAATACTACGGAATCGTAGTCTCGATGTACACCGTGGGCTTCACAAGCTCATTCTATTACGCCGCGAGCCGCCAATGAATGGCCTCGCGCATCCGCGCAGCGAAATGGCCCGGCGGTCGCGAAACCGCCGGGCCCTTCATTTTCAAACCCGCGTGCCGTGAGGTTCGTCCCGGCGAACCGGACGCCCTCTCTCTCCCGAAACCCTTGTCACGTCACGAAAACGCCCAGGGAGTGAACAATTGCCCTGTCGAGTTCCTCGATTTTCTCCTGAGTCAGGGCGCCCATCTGCCGCTGAAGTCTGCTTCTTGGAATCGTAAGAATGTTGTCGAGGTTGGCGACACATGGGCAGGGCAATCCTTCACGGCGCCCCAGCGAAACCTCGGTTTCCAATCCGCGAATCGTACGGGTTACCAATCCGACTACGAGAGATTCCATCGACTCGACGACTGAATTGCGCGTCAATATGAGAACGGGCCTCGACTTGACGGGCGGAGGCAGTTCGGCCCACCACACCTCAGCGCGCCTCATCGGCTGACGGCTCCTGCCCATCAAACCATGCAGTAATGGATCCCAACTCCCCTAGGAGCGATGATTGCGTCGCCGCCACATCATTGGGGCCAACATCCGTTATCGCCCCCGCGTCCAGGTATTGGCGTACCGCTTCTTCCACCAGCGATTCGACATCCTTGCCCGACATTCCGGCCAAGCGCATGAGCTCCTCCTCAAGTGGCGTCGAAAGCTGAATGGTCATAGACACCCGATTTTACATGCATCAATTATCAAACGCAAGTTTGCGGACCGAACGCGTTTTCGCGGAGAGAACGCTTCGAATTCGACAGCCCATGAAATAGGCCCGGCGGTCGCGAAACCGCCGGGCCCCTCTTTTTCAAACCCGCGTGCCGTGAGGTTCGTCCCGGCGAACCGGAGCACCGCACGAAATCTTCACGCGAGGTTAGTTGGCGTTCGAGAAGTTCGAGAACACCAGGTTCGCCAGCGTCGTTCCTTGCAGAACTCCGACCAGCGTCAGCTCACCGGCCACGACGCCCGTATCCGCACCGGCATCGCCGTAATAGACGCCGGTGTTGCCGGCCGCGTCGGCGATGAGGAACAGATGCTCGTTGCCGTTGGCCTGCACGGTGATCGTTCCACCGATCGCCGTCAGCAGGTTGGTGCCGTTGAGCGAGTTCGCTTCGGTCAGGTTGGCCACGGTTCCGGCGGTGATGCGGACGATCTCACTCGCCGCGGCGACCGTCAGGTTGCCGGCGCTGCCGTGGGCCTGAATCGTTGCCGCAGTGGCGAAGTTGTCCGTGCCGTCGAGCACGTTCAATCCGTCGCCGTCGATGTTGAGCACGTCGCCGCCCGAACCGGCGGTGAAGCCGGAGACGAGCTTGCGATCGACGCCGCTGGCTCCCGCATTCAGGATGCGAACCGTGTCGGTGCCGCTTCCACAGGTGAGGGAGTCAACCCCCGCGAGACCCTCGAAGACGTTGGTGCCGGTTCCGCCGTTCAACGAATCGCCGGCGGCCGAGCCGAACAGCGTATCGTTACCTGTCCCGCCGGCGATCACGATCGCACTGGCCGAGGCCGCCGACATCACCAGGTTTCCGGTGAAACTGGTGGCCGTCAGCGTTCCCGCCGTGACCGCGCCGGTAATTGTCAACGCCGCCGAACCGACCAGGTTGATCGTTCCGGTTCCAAACGTCGGGGTCAAGGTCAGCGCCCCGCCGATGGTGTTGACCGCGCCGTCGGCGGCATTGCCGTCGCCGCGATTGTTCGACGCCAGGTTGAGCGTCTCCACACCGGTGAAGATGTAGGCGCTGTTGGTGTCCGAGTCGTTGATCGAAAAGTTGATAGCATCGCTCGTGCCCAGGCCGGGGACATCGACCGTGCCGTTGGCCGTGCTGTCGTTCGACGCCGCGCGGGCTCCGAGGTTGACCGTGCCCCCCGAGGCCGCCGTCAACGTGACCGCGCCGGTGAAACCGGCCTGCAGGTTGACCGTGGCGATCGAGCCGAAGCGGCTTGCGGTCACGTTGGCCGCGAGACCATCGGAAATCGTCAGGGCTTCCATGTTGGTCACGTTGGCCTGATTCGCGGCCGCAGCCGCGGTCGCCGAGGTGAGACCCAGCGTATCGGTGCCGCCATTGCCGTTGACCGTGTCGGTGGTCGTGTAATTGGCCCCGACCGTGAACGTGTCGTTGCCCGAACCGCCGGTGACGGTCACGTTGCCGGTGTTGCCGCTGACATCCACGATCAATCCACCCGTGTCCATCGCGGCGTTGACCGTCGCGATCGTGGCCGGCAGGGCCGCGGTCACGGTCAGGCTCGTGTCGCCCGTCTTGTTAAACGTGGCCAGTGTCGTGCCCGTGGTCTGGGTGATCGCCGCCAGGGTGTTCGCGGCGCCGGTCGAGGAAACGTTCATCGTTTCGATGCCGTTGGTCGTCGCTGAGGTTAGGGTCAGCGTGCCCGCCGTGACGGTGGAGAGTGCCAGCGTCATGTCATCGGCCGCACCCATCGTCGCCGCGGTCACAAAGCTGAGGCTGACGCCCGCGGTGTTGTTGGTGATGCCCACGTCCGGCACCGAGGACAGGTTGTTGACCACCAGAGCGTTTGCGTTCGTGCTGTTCAACGTATTGAGCGTCGCCAGCCCGGTAATGCTCGTCCCCTGAATCGTCGTCGCCGCCGTGCCGAAGTCGGTGATGGTTACCGTCTCGATGCTCGTCAACGTCGGGGCCACCGTCGTCACCGTGCCGAAGTTGAACACCGCTGTCATGGTGTCCGTGTTGTCGCCACCGTTGGCGCTGTCGCCCGTTTGAACGGTCGGAACATTGGTCCCCGTCGGGGCGTTGAAGGCCAGATTGCCCACGAACATATCCGCGAGCGCCGTCCCGGACAAGTTGTCAAGCCCGAGGGTGAACAGAATCATGTCGCCGACGGGTTGATCACAGCGGTTCAGGTCCTCGTTGCACGTCGCGGGCGCGACGCACGGATTGCCGCTCGATGCGCAAAGGCTGTTGGCCTCATCGCAGGACTCGGTCCCGTTGCAGAACGTGCCGTCGTCCGCGCAGTCGGCATCCACGTCGCATTCGGTGCCGTCTACGCAAGCATCCATGTCCTCATCGCAGACCTGCGGGTCTACGCACGGATCGCCCGCCGAAACACACATGTCGGCTTCCTCATCGCACATCTCAGAACCGGTGCAGAACAGGTTGTCATTGCACGGCCGAGCCGTCGACAGGCAGACGCCGTTGGTGCACGTGTTCACCGTGCAGAACAATGGCGGATCCTCTTCGCACTCCTCGTTCGTCGTGCAGTTATCCAGGCACTCGTCGGTGGCCTCCGCACACGTTTGCGTGTCCGGATCGCACGGTGCTTCGCCGTCGGCGCAGCCAGTGGCCGCGTCGCCGGTGGCCGGGTCGCACATTTCCTCGCCGTCGCAGAAGTCGCCGTTATCGCAGACCGAATTGTCGGGGATGTTGCTGCAACCCGCGGCCGCGTCGCACGTGTCGATCGTGCATTCCACGTCGTCATCGCACGTCGCATTGTCCGGCGCGTTGGCGCATTGCCCGTCGTCGCCGCAGGAGTCGGCCGTGCAATCGACGCCGTCGTCGCAATCCGCGTCTTCTTCGCAGTCGTCGCAACGATTCTCGTTCTCATTGCAGAACTGATCCTCGGTGCACGGAGCGGTGCCGACCAGACACAATCCCGTGTCGACATCGCAGGTTTCGGCGCCGTCGCAGAAATCCTCGTTTTCGCAATCCGCGTTGGTCTCGCACGGCGGCTCATCCGGCGGACAGCCCGTGGCCAACATTAAAATGGCGATCGCGCCACAGCATGTGCCCCAGAAGGACACCCCCCGCATCCACGCACGGGGCTTCGTCACAGACGATTCGTTCAAACTTAGCATCAATGGACCTCCCAAAAAGATTGTGGCGTGATTCCCGAACCCACGCTCCCTGGTTTGCAGCCTATGGCCGTTTATCCAAAAGCGCCGAACACCCAATGCCCCGAAGCCCGCTAGCAGGCCGCCCCCCTAAAGCGAACGCCACCCGCCGAGACTTTCGACCCATTCGGCGACTCGACTGCTCCAACGACATCCTTCGCGACGGTTCTCACGCCACAGCGCAAAAAAACCGCTCGCATCTTGACTACGACAACGCCCTTTGAATTGGAGACCGCCACTGTTCGGTACTACGCGCCACGACCGAACCGTGCGTCACCGCAGGCGTTGCGAGCCCGGCCGACCTTTCGGTCCCCAAGACCGAACTCGTGTAGGCTCAGCGGGCGAATTGTAGGAGTTGGTCCACGGCTGTCAATCACCAACTCGCAAACTTTTCGCCGCGGGGGGCCTTCTTACCCGGCCTGAACACGACAGGGGCCGGTACGACGGCTTCCCGCCAACACTGTCGGTAAATCGGCACAAGCCCTTGGCCTGCTTGAGTGTTTGCCCTTTCGGCGGGGATATTTGAGGACCCAGCCGCTATAATTGGGGTTGAGCGCATCCCTACGTTCACTGAATGTCAGCTAGGTGTGATTTCGTTGAAAACCGTCCGCCTATGACACATCATTCCTACAAAAATCACAGGCCGTCCAACGATTGTCACGATTGCGGACACTTAGTGCGTGTGATTTCCAACCTAGGTAAGCGCCATCCGGCAAGCTGCGCTTTGCCCAACGTGCCTTACGCAAGTTAATTGACAGTTTTACCAATATTGTCGTTAACCATGTTTTCAACGATGTCCATTACGGAAACGGCCAATTTTGCCTTGGTCCCTTGAACCGACGGAAGCCAACCGTTTTTTTGGGAAAATACTTCGATTTGGGTCGAATCGGAGCCCATGGACGACACGCCGTTCAGAACGATGGCGTCACAATGCTTCTTTTTGAGCTTTCGTTCGGCATGGATATGGCCGTCGTGATCTTCCATCGCAAAGCCGATGACCACGCGGTTCCCTTTCGATTCCCCCAGCCGCCGACAAATATCTTCCGTGGGGGCAAGTTCTACGCTAAAAGAGCGCTCTTGTTTCGGAGACTTAAGCCCCATTCTCGTAACCGGACGGTAATCACATACCGCCGCGGCCATGATGGCGGCATCGCAATCGGCGAACTCGGCCTCCGCCACACGAAGCATCTCTTCCGCGCTAATAATCTTGTGCAAAATTGCACCCGGCGGCGCGAGCACTTCGACCGGGCCGGAAATCAAAACGACCTCATGCCCGCGACGAATCGCCTCCGCGGCGATCGCGTACCCGAACTTGCCGCTCGACGCATTCGAAATGAACCGCACCGAGTCGAGATTCTCGCGCGTCGGACCCGCGGTAATCAACAAACGCATGGAAACATCAAAACGTCAAAACGGAGAAACGTCAAAATCCCGGCGCGCCGGGACTTCGGCTTCGCCTCAGTGTCAAGACGTCAGAATGTCAATCAAAAGGGGCGAAAACGGGTGTCAGCCACTTGAGCCGAGAAGTAGCGACAATGCGGAGAGGATTTCGGCGGGGTCGGCCATTCGCCCGGGGCCAATGCTTCGGCAGGCGAGCCAACCTTCCGCCGGGCCGACAAGCGCGTACCCCGCCTCGGAAAGCTTCCGCACGTTGGCCTGCACGATGGGGTTTTGCCACATACGATCGTTCATGGCCGGGGCGAGCAGAACGGGGAACGTTGCGCTGATGACCAGCGTGGAAACCACGTCATCAGCAATGCCCGCGGCGATTTTACCGATCATGTCGGCCGTGGCCGGGGCGACGAGGGTGAGATCGACCGCGGCCGTGGCGCGGATGTGCGGAGAATCCGCGATCTGACCCGTGGACCAAAGTCCGGTGAGCACGCGGCGTGTGGTCAGAGCCTCAAACGTCGCCGGCCCGACGAAACGCCGCGCGGCGGCGGTCATGGCCACGGTCGCTCCCGCGCCGCGTTGAACCAGCCGGGAGACGACTTCACAAACCTTGTACGCGGCGATCCCGCCGCACACGCACACCAGGATTTCCTTGCCGGCGAGATCCAGAGGCTCGGAGAGTGAAGGGGATGAGCTCAAGGGGGATGGGTTCAGCCGGGGGAATCCTCGCCTTCTTCTTCCTCGACAAAATGCAAGTCGATCTTGCCTTCGATGATCTCGCGGACCACAACCTCCATCTCCGTCAAACCCCGCGTATCCACCATGGGGCGGGCTCCTTGCATGAGCTGGACCCATCGCCGCTGAATCAACGAGGCCAGCTTGAACCGACCTCCGCACTTGTCCACGATGTCGTCATTGCGCAAGGCTTCAATCATGTCCGCTGTGTCTCCCGGTTAAGGATTTCCATGATCCGCTCGACCGTCGCATCCAGAACGTCATTCACCACAAAATGGTGATAGAACCCGCTGTCGCGGGCCGTGGCGATCTCTCCGTCCGCCTCCGCGAGCCGCCGCGCCAATTGGTCTTCCGCCTCGGTATTCCTTCCGGCCAGCCTCGCCCGCAATGACTCCATATTCGGCGGGAGCACGAAAATCAACACGGCCTCGGGTATTTTCACCGCCACCTGTATTCCGCCTTGGACTTCGATCTCCAGGACGACCGTCTTTCCCTGGCGAAGCGCCTCCTCAACGGGTTGCCGGGGGGTGCCATAACGGTGGCCGACGTACTGTGCGCTTTCCAGAAAGTCGTCGTTGCGCTCCCGCCGGGAAAACTCCTCCTGCGAAAGAAAAAGGTAGCTCTTGCCGTCCACCTCGCCCGGACGCATCGGCCGCGTGGTAGTGGAAACACTCAATTCGGCGTTCGGGAGCCGCTCGATCAGGGTTTTGCAGATCGAGGTCTTGCCTGCGCCCGACGGCCCGCTGATGACCACGAGCCGGCCCTTCTTTTTTGCGTTGGGACTGACGAGGGCCTTATTCGACATTCTGCACCTGTTCGCGAAGCCGGTCAATCAGTCCCTTGACCTCGACAATGCAACGCGAAATCTGCGCGTCGTTGCTTTTGGAAGCCACGGTGTTCGCCTCGCGCAGCAACTCCTGGGTGAGAAAATCCATCGTTCGCCCGACCTGATCCCCGCGATCGCAAAGCTCGCGAAATTGCTGAAGGTGCGAGGTCAGACGGGTGATCTCTTCGCTGACGTCGCACCGTTCAGCAAAGACCGCCACCTCGCGCATCAGGCTTTCCTGTTCCAGCTCAAGCTGCGCGCTCCGCAACAGCGTTTCCACTCGGGTTTTCAGGCGGGAGTGGTATTCGTGAACCACGAGCGGGGCCCTCGCCGAAACCAGCTGAAGACAATCCTGAATCTGGTCGCAGGATTTTAGCAAATCCGTCCGCAACGCGATCCCTTCCTCGCGGCGCATCACCCACAACGCCTCAAGCGCTTCCGTCGTGAGCGATTCCATGACGACGAGGAGCCGCGCCCGGCGCTCATCGTCGACCTCCGCGGGCTGGCAAACGCCGGGCAGCGCGGCCACAACGGCAAGGTCGATGGTCGCCTGAACGTTCCCGGAGGTCCGGGTCTTGGACAATTGATCCACGTAGTGTTGCAGAAGCTCGGAGTGTATCGTGGCAAGAGTGGATGCGCCGCCGGTTCGCAGGCGGAGCGCGAAATCGACGGACCCGCGCCCCAGTCGGGTTCGCAACAGTTTTTCGATCAGGGTCTCCGCGAACTGCAACGGTTCGGGCAGCTTGATGGAGACCTTTAGATAACGATTGTTGACGCTGCGGATTTCGACCGAATAGCTGACCCCGCCGTCGGCAGTCTGGGCGACGCCGTGCCCGGTCATGGACTGAATCATGGATTCGGGTTGCCCTTGTCCTTCGGCTCGGTCGATCCGGTCGCATCGGCCGGCGGCTTTTCTCCGGCCGGGGGAGCGGCCGAGGAACCCGGTTCGCCTTCCGGTTTCTTTTCGCCTTCGGTTCCCGATGGCGGCGGGGCGGGAGCCGGCTCAACTCCCTCGGATTTGGGCTTCTCGCCTTCCCCCGGCTGCGCACTGGGGATCAACCGGGGATCGTCAATTCGCTCGATCTTGACGGGCTCCCCCTGCGCATCAACGGTGATCGGCGTGACGGTAACCTCCGGTTTCGTTTTGTCTTCTTCGTTTGTCGCCGCCACCACCGCGGCTTCTTGTTTGGCTCGTGGAGACATATCGAACACGAATGTGCCGGTGATTGAGAGCAGGACGAAGACGCCCGCGACGACCACCGTGATCCAGGTGAAAACGTCGCCCGTCTTGGCCCCGAACGCGCTCATCCCCCCCGCCCCGCCAAACGCACCCGCCAGCCCGCCCCCACGCCCGCGCTGCAGAAGGATGACGGCCACGAGAAGCATGCACGTGAAGATCATTGCCAACGCCAAAAGCCACTGCCAGATTCCCATGTGTGATCAGAGTCCTTTTTTGAGTTTCGGCGACCGGGCCGCTGCCGGGCACGCCCATCTCCGCCGCGATTCCATGCCTCGATCGTCCTGTTGCCGGTCCGCGGCCTCTTGTGATCAACCGCCCTTGGCGACCGCCACGGCGGAAATGATAGCCAGAAAGTCCGCGGCTGACAAACTCGCCCCCCCGACCAACATGCCGTCGATATCCACCTGTTCTGCCAACGAACGAGCGTTTTCAGGCTTTACGCTTCCCCCGTACAGGATTCGGATGGTCTGGGCCGCCTCTCGACCTAGTTTCGAGGCCAGCCACCGGCGAATGAACGCATGGGCGGCCTGGGCCTGATCCGGAGTGGCATTGCGGCCGGTGCCAATTGCCCAAATGGGCTCGTAGGCGATCAGCAAACGGTCCGCCGGTGTGTCCGGCGACAGGGCCTCGGCAAGCTGCCGTTCGATGGTCGACTCTGTGCTCCCCGCATCTCGCTCGGCCAGGGTTTCGCCCACGCAGAACACGGCGGTGAGGCCCGCGCCGACCACCGCTCGAGTTTTGTTGGCCAGCCGATCGCCTTTTTCTCCGAAAAGCTGCCGACGTTCGCTGTGGCCGACAAGGACGTGGCTGCAACCCGTTTCCTTGAGCATCGGCACTGACACCTCGCCGGTAAACGCACCCTGGACGGCTTCGTGGGCGTTTTGGGCGCCAAGCAGGATCGGCGTCCCGGCAATCGCCTTGGCCATAGGAAAGAGCAGCGGATACGGCGGACAGATCAGGACTTCGACCCGGTTTGCGTTGGAAAGCTTGGCGATTCCGTCGCGAATTCCCTGCACTAGCTCCCGCGCTTCGGGGAGCGTTTTGTGCATCTTCCAGTTACCGGCGATGAGCGGCGACCTGAACACGCTGGCTACTCCTCTGCGATCTCGACGGACATAGGTTCGTTGAAACGGTCGTAGAGCACCGAGTCCGAATCGCGCAGGACGATCTCGACATTCGCGACGTCCGAAACTCCCGTGACTCCGGTCCAGCGGATCGTGCCGAGGTAGCGATCCCGGGTGGTAGTGATGCCGCCGCGGAAGAGGGCGCTCATGAAGCGGCGATCCTGCGTGTTCGCACCGGAGACGGCTCGCTGGCCGAAAAAAATGTGGTCCGGGCGATCGCGATCGACGACAATATCGACCGAGGTGATCGCCTGCCCCTCGGAAGTCATCAACTCCACACCGAGTTGTACGCCGCGAACGTCGGTCACAGGGTCCAGAAAAACATCTACGACGTTCATGCCCGACGCGTCGCGCGATGGGGGGCGAGGAACGAATCGGACGGTTCCACCCGCGGCCGCAATTTTCTGCTCACCCTCCATCGTTCCTTCGGATGGTGCGCCGCGGGCCGGGCAGGGGTTCGAACAGGGAAAGGGGAGGGGTATGAAGGCGTCGAGCACGGCGAGCACGTCGTCGATGAGGGTCATTCCGTCGGGGACGCAAGGCATCAGGTCGGCGCTTTGTCTCGTACAAGGAGAAGCGAACTGATCCCCGAAGGCGTCGACAACGCAAAGGATATCGGCGAGCTCGCAAATCCCGTCACCGGTCGCGTCGCCCCAGACACGGGTCGTGGCCGACCTTGGGACTGCGATCAATCCGCCGCAATCTTCGTACTGGACCCAATAGGTTGCCCCAGGAATGATTTCCGAGTCGTGAATATGCACCGTACTCCAATCTGCATAGGTCTTGTAGAAAGGAGTCGTATCGAGTTTTCCGTCGCTCTGGACATAACGAGTCAAACACGATAGTCGCGGATCGGTGCTGTTGCCCGTCACTCGGATAGCCACCGGGCATTCTACCATAATCTGCATAACGCTCAGATATCGGCATCCGCTGGCGACGGGATTCGTCGTCGGATTGGCGGCACACGCTGCCCCAATTCCCGCAGATTCCACCCGAACGATCTTGGAAACCGACGGCACGCCGCCGCTCAGGACAAACAGCATGTAATATCCCGGTGGGGCGATGTTTCCGTTGGCCGGGGCATTGACGATCACGCTATTCGAACCACAGGCCGAAAATGTCAGTGGCACGAATCGTTGATCCTGGTCGAAGGAGTGCGTGGCCGCGCCGAGCTTGATGAGATTCGCGGCTGTCACGGTCGCGGTGTCGGATTTCAATATCCTAAAAGATTGCCCGTACCACAGTATGTCTTGCCTGCTCGAATCGAGCCAGACTTTCTGGATCACCGGTCGCGTAGCCGGCACGCCGCCCGCTGTGAAGAGGTAGGGCGGGGAAAGGATTTGTGCAGTGGTTTGCCGTTGATCGAAGTTGGGGCCACCGTGTTGGCCCCCCGCCACAAGGACCCGTGCGTCGGGCAAGAGGACCGCCGCCGAATGATACATCCGCGGCTCGGTCATTGCGGCCAATGTTTGCCAACCCGCACCCGGGTTGGCCGGATCAAATTGCTCCGGCTGCAACACGGGTTGATTGCAGCCGCCCACGCCGGTGTGCTGCGTTCCGCCGACGGCCAGAATCTTGCCGTCGGGCATCGCCACCAGATAGAAGTGGATGCGCTTGTAATTCATGGCCGCGACGTCCGTCCACACAGGACTGGGCGCGGCCAGGTCGATGGTCAGCGCGCGGTTGGAAATGGTCGTGACCGTTCCGCAGGAATTGCCCTGGGCGGCGGAGAGGGCGCCGCCGGCCTTCATGACTTTGTTGGTGGTGTACATCACGGCGCTGCTGCCCTTGATCGGGGAGGTGTTGACCGAGACCCAGGGGACCGCCGGTGGAACGAGGTTGTCGAGCCTCAACGTG
>Ga0187893_10001456_pt1 | contig 56708 bp, 42 predicted proteins | sample MA1701074metaG_FD_139574 | JGI IMG/M metagenome (GOLD analysis project Ga0187893, IMG submission 139574) | White microbial mat communities from a basaltic lava cave in the Kipuka Kanohina Cave System on the Island of Hawaii, USA - MA170107-4 metaG ...
CTCGACCGCCCCGTCCGCGTCCCCTGGTGGAACGGATCCGCGCTCACCCTCACTTCATGACTGCCGACCGCCAGGCACCCGAAGTGTTAGCGGGTTTGCCGTCCGTGGAAATCGAGGCTAGCCTAGCGCCATGCGGCGCGTTGCGGTTGTCGTCGCGGAGGTCGCCGGCGCGGGGTTGAGGTTCCTGCGCGCGGGGCTCGCGTTGCCGCAGACGCGCATCGGCCTCGTCACCTGCGACCCGCTCGACCGGTGCCCCCCCGACGTCCGCCGCGCGCTCGCGGCCTACGGGCAGGTGCGAAACGTGCTCGACAGCACCGAGCTGCGCGCCGCCGGGAGGGGCCTTGCGACGCAACTCGGCGGCCTCGACCGCTACTTCGCCGTGCAGGAGCACGTTCAGCTACCGGTGGCTCTCGCGCGCGCGGAACTCGGCGTGCCCGGCATGGCGCCCGACGCGGTGCAGCGCTTCCGCGACAAGGCGCGGATGAAGGAGGCGTTGCGGGCCGCGCGCGTCCCCTGCGCACGCGGCCGGCTCGTCCAAGGCCCCGGCGAAGCGCGCGCCTTCGCGGCCGAGTGCGGCTTCCCGATCATCGCCAAGCCCCCCTCCGGCGCCGGCGCCGCGGACACGCACCGCCTCGCGGACGGCGCCGCCCTCGAAGCGCTGCTGCAACGCTGCGAGTATCCGCTGCTGCTCGAGGAGTTCCTGACCGGCGACGAGTTCGCGTTCGACTCGGTCTGGCTCGACGGCACGATGCTCTGGCACAGCGTCAGCGCCTACCTCCCCTCCTGCCTCGTCGTGAAGGAGAACCCGTGGATCCAGTGGACGGTGCTCCTCCCCCGCACGATCGACGGCCCCGAGTACGACCCGATCCGCGCCGCCGGCGCCGCCGCGCTGCGCGCGCTCGGAATGGGGAGCGGCATGAGCCACCTCGAGTGGTTCCGCCGCCCCGACGGCGGCGTCGCGATCGGCGAGGCGGGCGCGCGGCCGCCCGGCGCCCAGTTCACGACGCTGCTCGGCCTCGCCCACGAGATCGACTTCTACGCCGCATGGATGCGGCTGATGATCCACGGCGAGTTCCATGCGCCTCAGCGCCGCTACGCGGCGGGCGCCGCCTACCTGCGCGCGCCGGGCCGGGGTCGAATCCGGGGGGTCCGGGGGGTGTCGGAGATCGGCCACCGCCACGGCCGCATGATCGCGGAGATCCGGCTCCCGGAGGCGGGCAGCGAAGCGGGCGACGGCTACGAGGGGCAGGGATTCATCCTGCTGCGCCACGCGGAGACCGAGGCGGTCGCCCACGCGCTTGCCGACATCGTCTCCACCATCCGCGTCGATCTCGCTTAGGCTTGGTCCGGGGCCCGCCCGTGATCCTGAACGCCTATTCCGTCCTCGCCGCCTTCGCGGCGGCGCTCCGCCTCCTGCTCGGCCTGCTCGTGCTCTCCCTCGGCCTTCGCCGGCGCCGCGCCGACGAAGGCGAGTTCTACCTGCTCTTCACGCTGTCGGTCACGCTGGTCGGCCTCGCGGTCGTCTCGTGGCCGCTCCTCTACCTCGTCTTGCAGAGCTACGTCCCCGAGTGGCCGCGGGTCATGTGCATCCAGGGGGTCACCCGGATCGGCGCGGGGAGCCTCGGCGCGCCGGCCCGGCTGCCGCTCTTGCTCGACCTGCTCGAGATCACCAAGCCCCTTCTGCTCTTCGTCGCGGGCGGCTGGTTTGTGCTGCACCTCGCCAACCGCGCCGACCGGACCGCGTCGCTGTCGGGGCGCGTGCTCGCGGTGCTGCTCGGCGCCGCGGCGCTCGCCGCCGCCGATGGCGGCCTCGAACTCGCCTACCTGCTGATCCCGAAGGGCGAGAAGTTCCTGTCCGTCGGCTGCTGCACCTTCTCTACGCTGACCGGCGGCGACCCGGCCTCCGCGACCGGCGCGCTCGGGCTCCCCCCCCAGGCCCCCCCCTGGCTGACCCCCGCCTACTTCGTCGCGACCTTTGCGGCGGTGGCGGCCCTCTTCCTCCGGCGGCGCGCTGCGGCGCTCGCCGCAACCCTCGTCGCGGTGCCGGTCACGCTGCTCTTCCTCCGCGACGTCGCGTCGCCCGCCTTCCTGCGCCTCCCCTTCCACCACTGCACCTACTGCATGTTCAAGGACGCCCCGGAGAGCATCGTCGCGGTCTCGCTCTTCGCGACGGGCGCCCTCGCCACCGGCTGGGCCTGGTTCACGCGCGAGAACGCGCCGCTGCTGCATGCGGCCCGCTTCGGCTATCTCGCGAGCATGCTGATGATGGCGGTCCGGCTGCTGATCCCGCGATGAGACCCCGCACGCGGATCGCGCTCGCCCTTCTCGGGCTCCTCCCGCTCGCCGCCGACCGCCTGCGCTCGCCCGAGGGGCGCTGCTCCTACGACGGCGCCCGCACGAGCCCCGCCTTCCGCGTGCGCATCGACGACCGCCGGTTCTGCGGCGTCCGCTGCGCGCAGGCATGGCTCAGGGCGAGCGGCGTCACGCCGCGGTCGGTGCGCGTGATCGCCGACGGCCGGGAGATCGACGCGCGCGCCGCGCACTTCGTCCACACCTTCTCGACCTGGGGCGACGGCTCGCCCGACGAGATCCGCGCGTTCGCGACCCTCGAGGAGGCGCAGCGGCGGGTCCAGGCCTATGGCGGTACCATCCTGACCGGGGCGGAGCGGCCCTTCGGAGAAGAACATGCGGCGGATTAGATGGTTGGCGCTGCTGCTGGCAGCGGGATGCGGGGGGGACGCGGGGGGGCCCGCGACGCCGGCCGCCGCGCCCATGGGGTTCGTGGACCGCGCCGTCGAGGCGGGGATCACCTTCCGGATGGAGTTCCTGCCCGGCGAGCAGGGGGAGGTCTTCAAGATCAACCTCTACGACCACGGCTGCGGCGTCGCGGTGGGCGACTACGACAACGACGGCGACGACGACCTCTACTTCTGCAACCAGCTCGGGCCGAACGCGCTCTACAGGAACGACGGAAAGGGCAACTTCACCGACGTGACGGACCAGAGCGGGGGCGTGGCGCTCGGCGACCGCATCTGCGTCTCGGCGGCCTTCGGCGACTACGACAACGACGGCGACCAGGACCTCTACGTCGTCTCGACCCGCGGCGGCAACGCGCTCTTGCGCAACGACGGGAAGGGCCGCTTCTTCGACGTGACCGGGGAGGCGGGCGTGCAACTGGTCGCCCACTCGCAGGGATGCACCTGGTTCGACGGCGACGGCGACGGGCATCTCGACCTCTTCGTGACGAACACCGCGAAGTGGACGACGGAGGTCTTCCATCCGCGGGAGCGCTACTACGAGGGCGGGGCGACGATCCTGCACCTGCTCGACAGCCCGGTCGAGTTCAACGCCTACTTCCGGAACCGCGGCGACGGCACCTTCGAGAACGCGACCAACGACTCGGGGCTCTACGGGACGGGCTGGGGCGGCGATGTCGCGGTGCTCGACTGGGACGAGGACGGCGACAGCGACCTCTTCGTCGGCAACATGTTCGGCAGCAGCATCCTCTACCGCAACGACGGCAAGGGGCGGTTCGAGGAGGTGACGCGGCAGGTGCTCGGGAAGAGCCCGTGGGGGACGGTCGGCGTCAAGCCCTTCGACTACGACGGCGACGGCCGGATCGACCTCTTCGTCGTGGACATGCACTCCGACATGTGGATGCCTCCCGACTACGACATGTCGAAGATCGAGGAGCGGCGCAAGTACAAGGGGTTCCACGGCCGCTACCTCGAGGAGCCGGACTTCGACACGACCCTCGAGAAGATGTACGCGGAGAAGGTGCGCATCCGCTACGACGAGGTCATCTTCGGCAACGGCCTCTTCCGCAACACCGGCGGCGGCTTCGAGGAGGTCTCCGACAGGGCCGGGGCGGAGACGCTCTGGCCCTGGGGCGTCGCCTGCGGCGACTTCGACAACGACGGCGACGAGGACGCCTTCCTCCCGTCGGGCATGGGCTACCCCTTCGCCTACTGGCGCTCGCCGCTGCTCGACAACAACGGCGACGGCACCTTCACCGACATCGGCGCGAAGGCGGGGATCGACCCGCCGCCCGGCGGGAAGCACCTGCCGATGCGCCTTGCCGACAAGGCCTGCCCGCGCAGCTCGCGCAGCGCCGCCGCCGGCGACTTCGACGGCGACGGCCGCGTCGATCTCGTCGTCAGCAATTTCAACGACCGCCCCTACCTGCTGATGAACCGCTGGCCGAAGCGCAACTTCATCGCGTTCCGGCTGCAAGGGGTCGAATGCAACCGCGACGCCATCGGCGCGCGCGTCCGCCTCAAGATCGGCGACCGCGTGATGGTCCGCCAGGTGGACGCCGCCGGCGGCTACCTCGCCCAGTCGAGCAAGACGCTCCACTTCGGACTCGGCGCCGCGACCAAGATCGACGGTTGCGAGGTGATCTGGCCCGGGGGGGCGGTGCAGGCGGTCCCCGACGCCGCGGCGGGGCGGGTCAACGTGGTCAGGCAGGCCAAGAACTGAGAGACTTCGCGCTCGGCTCCCGTGGTGCGGTGGCCGCCTCAGAATGGCGCCGTCACTCGGGCACCCCCCAGAGCTGCCAAGCGGCCCAGTACCTCGGGTGGCGCCACTTCGCGTGCGAGGCGACGAACTCCTGCGCCCTGCGAAGGGCCGCGGCGGCGGGGAGTCCCGCGGCCCCGCCCTTCGGGTTCCAGAGCTCGTAGAACCTCACCATCAGGACCTTGGTCGCTTCGTCGTCGACCTTCCAGAGGGAGACGATCACGCGCGGCGAGCCCGCGCACATGAACGCGCGCGTGAAGCCCATGACCCCCTCGGCGCGGTAGACCTTGCCTTGCGCCGTCTCGCAGGCGGAGAGCACGACGAGATCCGCCGGGACGTCGAGCCTGAGGACCTCGGCCAGCGTCAGGAGGCCATCCTCGCCGTCGCGAGGCGCGAGGGCGAGCGCCGAGAGCTGCGGCCGCGCTGCGTCGATCTGGGCGTGGCAGGCAAGGTGGATCGCACGCCAACGCTTTCGCCGATGGAGCGAGGTGGCGAGTCCGCTCTCGCTCGCTTCGGCCCCGACGAGCACGTCATCTCCGACGCCACGCGCCTCTTCCGCGCTCGCAGGCAGCCTGCCGAGCGGTTCGCCGCGCAGGAAGCTCTGGCCCTCCCCCAGCTCGGGATCGCCCAGCGCGAGGACCTGCTCGCCCCGCGCGCCTGCGGCGTCGCGGAGCATCCTGTAAGTGGCGCCGGAGGGGACGTAGGCGATCTCCCGGGAGCGGTCCAATAGGGCGAAGGGCACGTAGCAGAGGCGGTCCTGGGGCGATACGAGGATGCGCTTCACGGAGTCGTCGAGGCGGAGCGGCCTGACGAGGGCCGCGGCGAGACGGTCGGCGGCCGCCCCCGCTTCGTCGCCCCCGGCCAGCATCCCGGCCCCGCACAGGTCATCCGCGGCCGCGCCGATCTCCCCGAGGTCGCGGATCCGCGCCTCGTCCTGTGAGACGACGAGCGCGTAGACGCGTTCCCCCACGCACTTGAACAGGAGGAGCGCCTCGTCGGGCCCGAGGCAGCCCTGAAGTTCCTCAAGGCGCGGCACGCCCGCGGAGAGCACGTCCGCCGCCATCTTGGACTGCCGCTGGATCCTCGCGATCACATCCTCCATCCCCAGCCGCGCGAGGTCGAGCGCCTCGCGGTCGGCGCGGATGGCGGTGCGGTCCCCGCCTCGCAACGTGTCGCGGTAGCGCGCAAGCGCACGCTGCATCGCGCCGCGCGCCTCCTCCTCCCTGCTGCGCAGCGCCGCAGGGACCGCGACGGACCTCAGCCGTGCGCGCCCCCCCAAAACGTCGAGCAGCGCGCCCGCTCTCTCCGTTTCAAGGAACTCGCACAGGGCCTCGGCATCGCCGACCTCGATCGCCGCGCGGCTCGCCGCCTCGAAGTAGGGGCTCCACTTCTCGCGCGCCTTCACGGACTCCTCGTCGGCAAGGCCGCTCGAGACGGCGCGGAAGGGGCCGAGCGCACGACGTGCCGCCTCCAGCGCCTCGGCCGGGCGCCCCTGGTCGAGGCGCACGGCGCACATCTCCCAGTGGGAGCGGAAGACAATTCCCTGCGCCTGCGTCTCCTCGCCGATGGCGAGGGCTTCTCGGACGCACTCCTCAGCCGCGCCGAGATCGCCCCGCATCCGCTGGAGCTCGGCGAGATTGCCCAAGGTGTGCGCGATCCCCGCCCGGTCGCGCGACGCGCGGTCGATCTCGAGCGCCCGCAGCAGGTACGCCTCGCCCTCGTCCCATTTCGCCTGCTGCTTGCAAACGATTCCGAGGTTGTTGCAAGCGATGGCGACCGAGGGACGTATGCCACATGCCTCGGCGACCGCGAGCGACTCTTCGTAGAACGCGCGCGCCTCGGGCCACCGGCGCTCATCGTCCATCACGGTACCGAGCCCGTTGAGGCACTGCGCGATGCGCGGCCGCTCCCTCTGCAAGCGCGAGACCTCGAGCGCGCGCCCGAAGTTGCGCCTCGCCCTCTCGAAGTCGCCGAGTTCCTTGTAAACGACCCCGAGGTTGTACTCCGAGTCCGCGATCTCTGAGCGGATGTTCAATTCCGTGCGGAGCGCGAGGCACTCTTCGATATACTGCAGCGCTTGCGGGAACTCGCCCATAGCCAAGTACGCGTAGCCGATGGAATTGAGGACGTTCGCGACGCCGCGGCGGTCCCGGTAGGTGCGCTGCATCTCGAGCCCCTCCTCGAACATGGCCAGCGCCTTCCGGTACTCGCCGAGACTCACGAGCAACTGGCCGAGATTGATGAGCGTCCGCACGATTTCGGGATGCGCGCCGATCCGCCGGGATAACGCGAGGGAGCGCTCGAACGCGCTTCTCGCCCCGGCGGTGTCTCCGACCTTGAATAGCATCCCTCCCAGGCTGTTCTCGACGGCTGCGACGCCGTCCACCTCGCCGAGCCTCTCGTAGAGCTCGCGCGCTTCCGCGAAGAGATCCATAGCGCCGCGCAGGTCGCCCAGCTCCTTCCGTTCGCACGCAAGGGCGGTCAGGCACCCGGCGACGCCGTGGGGCGAGTCGAGGGCGCGCCAGAGTGCGAGCGCACGTTCCAAGTGGTCTACCGCCAATGCGTGGTCGGAGCGATTCGCGTGGACGATGCCGATGTTCTGCAGGATCCTCGCCATCGAGGGGCGGGTTTGGAGCCCCTCCTCGATCGCGAAGGCACGGCCGTAGCAGTCGAGCGCGCGTTCGTACTCCCCCCACCGGTTGAACGCGATAGCTAGGTTCGAAAGAGAGGCCGCCACGTCCTGCCGCAGGCCGAGGCGCTCCCGGATCGCGAACGCCTCCTCATGCAGGCGCACCGCCTCAGCGAATTCCCCCCGGCCCCCCAGGATGGTCGCCCTGTTGTTGAGGGCGTCGGCGAGTCCCTTCTCGTCGGCGAGTCCGTGCCGGACCGCCAGCACCTCGTCCGAGGCCGCCAGCGCGAGGTCGTACTCGCCGCGAGCCTCGTGCACGACGGCGATATTGGCCAGACTGCTCGCCTCGTCGGCGCGTCGGCGCGACGCGCGCGCGATTTCGAGCGAGCGCGTGAAGCAGCCGATGGCCAGGTCGTACTCCCCGTGCTCCCGGTGGATGTGGCCGATGTCGGTGAGGCAGCTCGACGCGCCGAGGCTGTCGCGGTGCTTCTCCCGGTCCTCGAGCACCGCCTGGAATTCCCGCAGCGCCTCAGGGTACTCGCCTCGCGCCTTGTGGATGCGCCCGAGCCCCTGCCGGGCGTCGTTTGCGAAGACGCGCTCGTTCGCCTGCGTCGCGAGCGCGAGCGCCCGCTCGAATCGACGGCTCGCTTCCGCGTAGTCGGCGAGTTCGACGAGGATGCGACCGAGGTCCCGGTGGCAACACGCCTGCTCCCGCACATCCCCCATCCGCTCGCAGAGCACGAGCGCCTGCTCGACATCGGCCACCGCCTTGCGGCGCTCCCCCATCGAGCGGCAGACGACTGCGCGCTGAAGCAGCGCCTCCGCCCTCGCCGCCGCGCGGGGGTCGGCGCCGGTCCGCATCGCACCCTCGAGGAACCCGGGCTCTCCGCTCAGGGCCAGCGACTCGTCGCAGCGGGCGATCGCGGTGGGGAAGTCGCCGCACTCCTCGCGGATCTTCGCGAGTTGCAAGAGGAGCCGGGCCGCCACCGGAAGGTCGCCGAGGCGGCGACGGATCCCGACGGCACGCTCGTACGCAGCCTCCGCCTCGGCGTCGACGCCCGCGGAGCGCGCGGCGAGACCGAGACCCTCGAGCGACTCCGCGACCAGACGGTCGTCCGCGGCGCGCTCCGCCGCCTCCACGGCCTGCCGGTAGTAGCCGACCGCCCGCGCTCCATCCGAGACCGTGTAAAGGAGGCCGAGGCTCGTGAGCACGCCGATGGCGCCGGCACGGTCGCCGAGTTCGCCTCGGAGGGCGAGCGCCTCCTCGTATCTCTCCCTCGCGTTCTCGAATCGTGCGAGCCCCCCGAGGCACTGCGCGGCCCCCTCGAGGTCCTCGGCCATCGCCGCCTTGTCGCCCAGCCCGCGATGCAGATCGAGGGCACGCTCACAGAGCGCAAGCCCCGCCGCCCACCGGCGACCCTCCCTCTCGGCAAGGCCCAAGGCCGCGCACGCGGCGGCGATGCGCTCCTCGGCCCTCGACTCCTCGGCGATCGAAAGCGCACGCGCAAGGGTCGCCCGTCCCGCGTCGCCACGCCCGATCTGCACTTGCATCATGCCTATCAGCTGGAGATCCGCTTCCAACTCCTCCCGGTTGTGCGTCCGCTCCCAGAGCCTCACGGCCCGCTCACGCGCGACGATCGCCTCCTCGATCCGCTGCTCCACCCCATGGAGGCCCGAGATCTGCTGGTGGAGCAGCGCCTCCTCCTGCAGGTTCTCGCGGCGGGTCTGCACCTCCAAGGCGCGCCCGAATTCGGCGAGCGCCCGCTTGCCGTCTCCGATCAGTCCGTAGACGTGACCGGAATGGAGGAGCAGCATTCCCGCGCGCGACCACCAACCTGCTTTCAACGCCGCTTCCGCAGCCTCGTGCGCCTGGTCGGCGCTCTCCCGCTGGCGATCCAACACGAGAAGCGCCCGCGCGCGCGCCTGGGCGAAACGGATAGATGCGACCGTCGGCGCCGGCGTGATCGGGTCCGGCAGCCGTTCGAGCACGCGCGTCCAGCCTTCCGGACTTCGATCCTCCGGCAGCCCGGCCACGAGGGCGCGCAGGCGCTCACCCTCCTCAGGCGACGCGGTTGCGGAACGCCCGCGCACGTACTCCGCAAGCTTCTCGGTGTCGACGCCCCTCGCCGCGGAAGCGAACCCCGAGGCCGCCTCGGCCCTCCCGCGCAAGCAGAGCTCCTCCGCGACGAGCCAAGGGTCGGGATCCGCCGCCCCGGCAAGCGCGGAGAGCGCGGCGCCGTTCTTGGATGCAAGGGCCTCGATCACCAGATCCGCAGCCTTCTCCGGCGAGTCCGGCACGTCGCCCGCCAGAGCCCAAGGGCCCGCGAGCGCGACCCCGACCGACCACAGCCGCCATCGCATCCGGGGCATGTTAACGCAGCTCCCATCCCACCGCAGGGAGGAACTCCCTTGCCCTTGGGGCGCGGCTTGCTATTCGTCATGGGCATGAAGCGCCTCCTCGTAGCGCTCGCCGTGGCCCTGCCGGCGGCGGTCGCAGTCCTCCTGCTCGCGCCGGCGCGGCCGGCCGACAACGGCTTCCAACGCCTCGTCGGGGGCATCGGCCTCGGGCCTGCGGTGGACCTCACGCGCTGTGCGGGGGAGTTCGATCCGCGCGTCGAGCCCTCCTGCTCGCACCGGTTCGACCCGCTGCCCTGCGGCTCTCTCTTCTGTCCCGTCCACGCGCTCCCCCGGGCCCCCTGAGATGAGCAGCTTTGCGGCGGTCGCGCGGACGGGAGTCGCCTCGGTCCTCCTCCATCCGCTCCGGAGCCTCGTCGCGGTGGTCAGCATTGTCGCGGTGGTGCTGCCCTACGCCGCCGGTGCCGGCGTCGCGGAGGGGCTGCTCGACCAGGCGGAGGCGTCGATCCGCGAGGGGGCCGACCTCTACGTGACCGGCACGCGCTTCGGTCGGCCCGCGCCGCTGCCGGACGAGGCGCTAGGGCGCGTGCGCGCGATCACCGGCGTGCGCAGCGTGACGCCGCGCATCGTCGGCGAGGTCCGCCTCGGCATCGAGCGGCTGGACGCGATCGTCGTCGGCCTGCCGCCGGAGAGGCTGCCGCCGTCGGCGAGTTGCGTCGAGGGGCGGCTCTTCGCGGCGGGGGCCTTGAACGAACTCGTCTTCGGCCGCGAACTCGCGCGCCGGCTCCACCTGAGGGTCGGCGACATGGTGCCCCCCTTCTACCGCAACGACGCGGGGGAACGCATCTCGACCGTCGTCGGCCTCTTCGACGCCGACTCCCCGGTCTGGGCCGCCCACCTCGTCTTCTGCTCGCTCGAGACCGCCTCGGCGATCTTCGCGCAAGAGGGGCTCGTCACGGGGCTGCTCGTCGATTGCGACCCCGGCTACCGCCCGGCGGTGATGGCGGCGATCCTCCGGCTCGACCGGATCGCCGCCCCGGACGCCCACGGTCCCGTCGCCGCCGCCGTCGCCTCCCGCGAGGAGCTTCGCGCGCTGATGCCGCAGAGCCTGCGCCATCTGCACGGCATCTTCCACCTCCACTTCGTACTCGCGTTCGCGGTCGGCATCCCGCTGCTGATGGTCGTCAGCGGCCTCGGGCTCCCGGAGCGTCGCCGCGAGGCGGCGCTGCTGAAGGCGACGGGCTGGATGACCGACCAGCTCCTGCTGCGCGGCATGGTCGAGAGCCTGATCCTTTGCGCGATCGGCGCGTCGGCGGCGCTGCTGCTCGCGTGGGGGTGGCTGGGCCCGCTCAACGCGCGCGGCATCGCCGGCGTCTTCCTCCCCGGCGCCGAGGCGGCCCCCGCCTTCGCCGTGCCCTACCGCCTCGCGCCGGCGCCCGCGCTGATGGCCTTCGTCGTCTCGTTCGCGATCGTCTCGGTCGGGACCGTCTACTCCACCTGGCGCGCCGCGACCGCGCCGCCGGCGCTGGCACTGCGATGACCCACCACTTCGAAGCGCGCGATGCGCGGAGGATCTTCCGCTCGGCGAGCGGCGCCACGGTGAGGGCGCTCGACGGCGTCTCGGTCGAAGTCCCCCAGGGCGCCTTCCTCGCGGTGACCGGCCCCTCCGGCGGCGGCAAGACGACGCTGCTCGCGCTGCTCGCGGCGCTCGACCGCCCGACCTCCGGCACGATCCTCTTCGGCGGCGCCGACCTGAACGAAGCCTCCGAGAGCGAGCGCACCCGCCTCCGGCGCCGCTTCGGCATCGTCTTCCAGCAGACGCACATGCTGCGCGGCCTGCCGCTCTGGGAGAACGTCACCTACCCGCTGGTCCCCCGCGGCACCCCCCCGATCGAACGCCGCCGGATCGCCTCCGCACTCCTCGAACGCGTCGGCCTCAAGGGCCGCGAGGCGTCGAGCCCCGAGGAGCTGAGCGGCGGCGAGGGGCAGCGCGCCGGCGTCGCGCGCGCGCTCGCGGGCGACCCGGAGGCGCTGCTCGCCGACGAGCCGACGAGCGACCTCGACCGCGACTCGGCCGCCTCCGTCGTCGCGCTGTTCCAGGAGTTCCACGCCTCCGGCCGCACCGTCATCGTCGCGACCCACGACGAGTCGTTCCTCGGGCTGGCCACGCACCGCTGCCGCCTGCGCAACGGCCGGCTCGAGTAGTTACGATGCACCCATGCGAAGCGACGCCGCGGCCCTCCTCCTGCCGATCGTGCTGCTCGCGGCCTGCGCCGGGGACGACAAGCCCGCGAAGACGCCGCCGCAGGGCTTCGTGGACCGCGCGATCGAGGCGGGCATCGCCTTCCGCACCTCGTTCCTGCCCGGCGAGCAGGGCGCCAACTTCAAGGTCAACCTCTACGACCACGGCAGCGGCGTCGCGGTGGCCGACTGCGACTCCGACGGCGACGACGACATCTACTTCGTCAACCAGCTCGGGCCCAACGCGCTCTACCGCAACAACGGCGACGGCACCTTCTCCGACATCACCGCCGCCGCGGGCCCGATCGCGCTCGCGGACCGCATCTGCGTCGCGGCGGTCTTCGGCGACTACGACAACGACGGCGACCAGGACCTCTTCGTGATCTCGACGCGGGGCGGCAACGCCCTCTTCCGGAACGAGGGCAACGCCCGCTTCACGGATGTCACGGGGGCCGCGGGGGTCGCCCTCGTCGCGCACAGCCAGTCGGCGACCTTCTTCGACCCCGACCGCGACGGCGACCTCGACCTCTTCGTGACCAACACCGCGCGCTGGACGACCGACACCCTCGACTCGGAGCACAACTACTACCCGGGCCCCAAGTTCCTCTTCGACTTCATCGGCAGCCCGATCGAGCTGAACGTCCTCTACCGCAACAACGGCGACGGCACCTTCACGAACGCGACCTACGAGTTCGGCCTCGACGGGCGCGGATGGGGCGGCGACACCGTCGTCTTCGACTACGACGAGGACGGCGACAGCGATCTCTTCGTCGCGAGCATGTTCGGCGCGAGCTTCCTCTACCGGAACGACGGCGAGGGGAAGTTCGACGACGTGACCGCCGCGGTGATCGGGCGCTTCCCGTGGGGGGCGATGGGGGCGAGGGCGTTCGACTACAGCGGCGACGGCCACCTCGACCTGATGATCGCCGACATGCACTCCGACATGTGGATGGACACGAGCTACCCGCGGGAGAAGATCGAGCCGAAGCGAAAGTACCGCTGGTTCCTCGGGCGCATCGCCGAGGAGCCCGGCTTCAACCCGGAGACCGAACGGCAGTTCGCCGAGCGCACCGGCATCCGCTACGAGGACGTGCTCTTCGGCAACGCGCTCTACCGCTGGTCGGAGGGGGGCAAGTTCGAGGAGGTCTCGGACGGCGCGAACGCCGAGACCTTCTGGCCCTGGGGCGTCACCGAGGGCGACTTCGACAACGACGGCTTCGAGGACGTCTTCCTCGCGTCGGGGATGGGCTACCCCTTCTTCCACTGGCCCTCGGCGCTATTGATGAACCGGGGCGACGGCACCTTCGAGGACCGGGCGGCCACCCTCGGCATCGAGCCGCCGCCGGGCGGCCGGCTCTCGCCGGAGCGGATCGCCGGCCGCGAGGCGACCCGCAGTTCGCGCAGCGCCGCGACCTTGGACTTCGACGGCGACGGCCGGCTCGACCTCGTCGTCAACAACTTCAACGACAGGCCGTTCCTGCTCCGAAACGGCCTGAAAAAGAGGAACCACGTGGCCTTCCGGTTGAGGGGGACGAGGTCGAACCGGGATGCGATCGGGGCGGTCGTCCGGCTGAAAGTGGCCGGGCGCACGCTGATCCGGCAGGTGCAGGCGGCGGGCGGCTACCTCTCGCAATCGACCAAGACGCTGCACTTCGGCCTCGGCGACGCGACCGCGGTATCGGGATGCACCGTCACCTGGCCGGGCGGCCTCGTGCAGAGCGTCAAGATCCCGGCGGTGAACCGCCTCTACGAGGTCACGGAGGAGTCGGGCTAAGCCCCGCCCCCCCCGAGCCCCCCCCTTATAATCGCGGGGGAGAGAGCCATGAACACGCCTTTCCCCCCCCGCGCCATCGCCGCGCTGCTGGTCGCAGCCTCCCTCCTCCAAGCAGGGCCCAAGTTCGAGGACGTCTCCGGGAAGGCGGGCCTCGACTTCCGGATGGCCTTCCTGCCCGGCGAGCAGGGGGAGAAGTTCAAGATCAACTTCTACGACCACGGCTGCGGCGTCGCGGTCGGCGACTGCGACGGCGACGGCGACGACGACCTCTACTTCTGCAACCAACTCGGGCCCAACGCGCTCTACCGCAACAACGGCGACGGCACCTTCACCGACGTGACGGCCGCGTCGGGGCCGGTGGCGCTCGCCGACCGCATCTGCGTCGCCGCGGTCTTCAACGACTATGACAACGACGGGGACCAGGATCTCTTCGTGATCTCGACGCGCGGCGGCAACGCGCTCTTCCGCAACGAGGGCCAAGGCAAGTTCAAGGATGTCACGGGGGCCGCGGGGGTCGCGCGCGTCGCGCACAGCCAGTCGGCGACCTTCTTCGACGCCGACGGCGACGGCGACCTCGACCTCTTCGTCTCGAACACCGCGCGCTGGACCAGCGAGAAGATGGACCCGGACAACCGCTACCACCCCGGGCCGAACTACCTCTTCGACCTCGTCGACAGCCCGATCGAGCTGAACACCTTCTACCGCAACAACGGCGACGGCACCTTCACCGAGGCGACCGCCGAGGCGCGGCTGCAAGGGGCGGGCTGGGGCGGCGACACCGCGGTCTTCGACTACGACGAGGACGGCGACAGCGACCTGTTCGTCGCGAACATGTTCGGCAGCAGCATCCTCTACCGCAACGACGGCAAGGGGGTCTTCGAGGACGTCACCGAGCAGGCGCTCGGCAAGACGCCCTTCGGCACCGTCGGCACGCGCGCCTTCGACTACGACCGCGACGGCCGCCTCGACCTCTACGTCGTGGACATGCACAGCGACATGTGGATGAACACCGACTACGACCCGGCGCGCATCGAGGAGCGGAAGAAGTACAAGTGGTACTTCGGCCGGCGCATGGAGGAGTCCGACTTCCAGAAGCGGCAGGAGCAGGTCTTCGCGGACAAGATCAGCATCTCCTATCGCGCCGTCTTCTTCGGCAACGGCCTCTACAGGAATCTCGGCGACGGCAAGTTCGAGGAGGTCTCCGACAGCGCCGGCGCCGAGACCTTCTGGCCCTGGGGCATCGCCGAAGGCGACTTCGACAACGACGGCTTCGAGGACGCCTTCCTGCCGTCGGGCATGGGCTACCCCTTCTGGTACTTCCGCTCGCCGCTGATGATGAACAACGGCGACGGCACCTTCGCCGACCGCTGCGCCGAGGCGGGCATGGACCCGCTGCCGGGCGGCATCCACCTGCCCGTCACCATCGGCAACAAGAAGGCGACGCGCAGTTCGCGCAGCGCCGCGACGCTGGACCTCGACGGCGACGGCCGCCTCGATATCGTCACGAACAACTTCAACGACAGGCCGTTTCTATATGGCAACGCGTCGAAGCAGCGCAACTTCGTCGCGCTCCGGCTCAGAGGCACGCGGTCGAACCGGGACGCCATCGGGGCCGTCGTGCGGATCAGGATGGGCGATGTCGTGATGGTGCGCCAGGTCCAGGCGGCGGGGGGCTACCTCGCGCAGTCGACGAAGACGGTGCACTTCGGGCTCGGCGACGCGCCCAAGATCGACTCCTGCGAGATCCGCTGGCCGTCGGGGTGCGTGCAGACGCTCGACAAGGTCGAGATCAACAAGCGGCACGACGTCGTGGAGCCGGCGGAGTAGCACGGGGCCCGGCGCCCGCGGCGCGTGCGACGGGGCAAGGGGGGCCTCGAGTGTCAACGTCCCTTCGGCAAGCGTCGGCTCACCCTCTCGTCGAAAACGCACGACTCAACGCTTCTTGCGCTTTCGGGATTGGGGCTGTCTACGCGTTCGCGCAGTGGCGGGTCGCTTCGGCGTTCGCTTTCTGCGAATAGCCGCCTTCCAGACCGACGGTAGGAGGCTGAGCCGCCAAAGCGCATTGAAGGCAATGTTCCCATGGCCCCACCGCTCGTCCCGCAGCGCCGCGAGCAGCGGCTCGACCGCCCGCCCGTCCCCGAGCGCCCCGAGGGCTTGGGCCGCGGCCCCCCGGACATGATCGTCCGGGTCCCGCAGCGCCGCGAGCAGCGGCTCGACCGCCCGCCCGTCCCCGAGCGCCCCGAGGGCTTGGGCCGCGGCCCCCCGGCCATGGCCCGCCGGGTCCCGCACAGCCGCGAGCAGCGGCTCGACCGCCCGCGCGTCCCCGAGCGCCCCGAGGGCACCGGCCGCGGCCTGCCGGACATGTTCGTCCGGGTCCCGCAGCGCCCTGAGCAGCGGCTCGACCGCCCGCGCGTCCCCGAGCGCCCCGAGGGCTTCGGCCGCGGCCCACCGGACAATCTCATCCGGGTCCCGCAGCGCCGCGAGCAGCGGCTCGACCGCCCGCCCGTCCCCGAGCGCCCCGAGGGCGTGGGCCGCGGCCCCCCGGACAAGTTCGTGCGGGTCCCGCAGCGCCGCGAGCAGCGGCTCGAACGCCCGCCCGTCCCCGAGCGCCCCGAGGGCGCGGGCCGCGGGCCACCGGACGTCATCGTGCGGGCGGCGCACCGCCGCGAGCAGCGGCTCGAACGCCCGCCCGTCCCCGAGCGGCCCGAGGGCTTGGGCCGCGGCCCACCGGACACCACCGTCCGGGTCCCGCAGCGCCGCGAGCAGCGGCTCGACCGCCCGCCCGTCCCCGAGCGGCCCGAGGGCTTGGGCCGCGGCCCGCCGGAAGTCTTCGTCCGGGTCCCGCAGCGCCGCGAGCAGCGGCTCGACCGCCCGCCCGTCCCCGAGCGCCCCGAGGGCTTCGGCCGCGGCCCGCCGGAAGTCTTCGTCCGGGTCCCGCAGCGCCGCGAGCAGCGGGTCGACCGCCTGGGCGTCCCCGAGCGCCCCGAGGGCGCGTGCAGCAGAGGAGGCGCGGGGTGGCGTACCGCGCCCCGCTGATGGCGTCAGGAATTCGACCAGCCGTCGGACAACCGCGCCACCAAGAGGGGTTTCGCGCGCGTGAGCGAGAGTCGTTGACACCTCGTGAGGCGTGGAACCCGCGAGCAAGGGGTCATCGAACACTCTACCGAGAAACCGCTCGGCAACCTCGGTATGAAGGTCCGCGGCGAGGTTAGGCGCGTCCGCGACCGCCTTGAATGCAACAAAGAGTTGCTTCCCGAGCACTTCGGTGATCCAGCCGTGCTCCGCCGACATCAGATCCCTGACGAACGCCGCCGCGGCACTGGGCCGTCCCTGGATGATCGACATGTATCCGGTCCCGAGGAGGATCACCTCTTCCCAGCGAGGGTCGATCCAATGTGCGAGGGCTTCGGTAGCGAACCTCTCCTTCGAGTGGAGGTAGGCGGCGGCGAAGAACTCCTGGAAGGTGAGATGGAGGAAACCGAAGGCCTCCGGTCCGCGGGGCACCAGCAGTTGCAGTTCGTCCGATGCGCGTTCGAGGAAGCGGGCGCTCGCCTTGTCGGCCTCCTGCTGCGCGACACCAATCTCCTCGACGAGCGCCTCGGCGATCTTGTTGCGCACGTCGGCGGCCGGAGCCGTGCCGGTGGGATGGTGCTCGTGCATCCAGTAGGCGAGGCTGCCGAGGACGGGGATCCCCTCCGCGCGGTAGTCGAGTGCGGCGCCGGCATCGCCGCCGCCGAGGCGCCGCGCCCTGTTCCATGTCTCGCACAGGGCTTCGGCGAAAATCTCATAGAGTTTCACGCGATAAGGAGGCAGGCGCCCCTCGGAGCGGTGGACCAACGCGATACCGGAGAGAAGGAAGGGGTTTCGTGCGAGCGCGCCGAGGCGTCCGCGTTGCCCGAGCAGCAGTCGGGCGATCTCGTTCGCTTCGGCGTCGGCCTTCGGCCGATCCGCCTCGCGCTGCCACGGAGTCAGGTTCGACTCCCAAGCGCGGTAGGAGCGATTCCACTCGCGCAGGTAGTCGCGGACCTGCTCCTCGTCGAAGGGCTCGACGACGACCGTGCGCGTCGCCCCGGGAATGTCGAAGCCCGCGTAGCCGACGCTGCGGCTCGTGACGACGAAGCGGTTCTGCGAAAAGGCAGCGCAGAATGTCTCGAGCCAGCGGCGCACCTCCATCCGGTCGCCCGCCACCTCGTCGAGACCGTCGAGGAGCAGGAGGCAACCACCCTCCGAAAGGCGCTTCTCGAGGAACTCCGCGAGTCTCCCGCTCTCCTCCCCGGCATTCCGCTCATGGAAGTAGGCCGCGAGCGCCTCGATGACGCTGGCCCCCCCGGCCCCCCCCGCAGCATCGAGCTTGGAACGGAGTTCGGCGAGCCGGCCGACGCTTGCAAGCACCGGCAGCATCCTCTCGTCTACGCCGAGATTGTTGCGACATGCGGCGCGTCCCCTCGCGGCGATGATTGCAAGCCATCTCAACAGGGTCGACTTTCCGCTGCCGGGATCCCCGAGCACGACGCATCTACGGCCTTCCCTGAAGAGATCGGTGAAGGGCCGGGGCTTCGACCGAGAGCGCTCGCGGCGCCACGGGAGCACCTCCTCGCCCTCGGGTGCTGCCGGATCCTCTGGGAGCGGCGGCGGAGACCTCTCCTGTTCCACGACGAGAAGGGGCCGGAAGACCTCGAGGAGCGGCAGGCTCGGCGGCGCTTTGCGACCAAGTTTCAGTCCGACATAGCGGAGGCGCTGCACATCCGGCGACTCCACGTATCGGAGAAAGCGCTGTCGCTCGCGCTCCGGATCCTCCTTGTGGAAACGGCTGCCATCGGCTCGCTTCACGGCGGTGGCGGGAACCACGTAGCAGACGGTGCCGTCCCTCAGAGTCGTCCCGAGGTAGCCGCACCTTTCACGCATCGCCACAGGCAACGCGAGGTAGACATCCTCAGTCAGCGCGGCCGAGTCCGCGGGCGCGTCGTGTTCCAGGTGGCCAGTCCTGTCGATGTCGGGCCCACCCATCCTGCCCGTCTCCCGGTGAAACGGCACGCGCCCGCACCCGGCGGCGATGCGCACTGAATAGCCGATGACCAGAAGCTGCTGCAACAACTCGACAGCGAGGAGGCCCGCGCGTGAGGCGGCGGAGTTGAACTCCTCTCCGTCCCGCACCTGGGCAGGGCCGCCATCGCCGACGAAGATCATCGCGCCATCCCCCTGCCACCCGATCGGCTCTACCGCGCCGTAGCCGCGGGCCCAGTCCGTGACAAGAAGCTGGTAGCCCGCTCGTCGCGCTAGCGCCTGCTCTCGAGTGAGGCCTTCGAAGTCGCGCGCGGAACCGACGCGGTCGAGCCTAATGAAGCCGAGTTCGACGCGACGCCCTTCCTCGATCCGCTCCCACCAAGGTGCGTCGCTCAACGCCCGCCTCTCATCGACAGCGTCACCGCCAGGGCAGGTCCGCGCTCTTCGAGCCGAGGCTCTGGCAGCCCCGCCTCCTTCATCAGCCGGATCATGCGTGGGACGCCCGAGCCTCGCTGCGTCACGAGGCCCAGGTGGCCGAGCACGGAGGCGATCCTCTGATTGCGCGCGACGCTGATCCCCGCGCGCATCGATTCCACGTTCATCGAGTTGATGAGGCGACCGGGACTTACTACCTCGACGCGGTCGTCGAAGACAGTGACGACGATCGGCCCGGTGACGGCGTAGTCACGGTGCATCACCGCGTTGCGCACCGTCTCGCGCACAACCTCAAGCGGCAGCCAGAAGTCGGGAGCGACGCCGGAGCTGCGTTCCGGCTCGAAGCCGTGGATGGTCACGGGCGACTTAAGATGGCTCTCGATGAACCTCTCGACGCCGGCGACCTGATGGGGCAGCGTGCCGCCAAACTCCTTCCGGTCGAGGTCCTCCGCACCCATCTCGCGCCCGCGTACGCGCGCCGCGGCGATTCTCGCGAAGGGCCGTATGCGCTGCGGATTCGCTCCGAAACAGAGCAGGCCCATCAGCGACAGCTCGTCCTCGACGATCACTCGGAGTGCGGCGAGGCGCCGCTCAAGAGACGCACCGTCCTGAGGAGGAGGCTCCCCGTAAGCCGCCCTGTGGAACTCGGCGAAGGCCTCCTCGTCGAAGTCCTCCATGGTCGTCCCCGGCACGGCCAGCTCGTCGGGCATCATCAGGCTCGCCGCGCTCGATGTCGCGATTTTACGGACTTCCGCCGCCGTCGCAGGGCGATTGCTGGCGGTGGCACGGATGTAGTACTTCCCTCGCGCCCTGTAGGGTCTATCCGGCGAGTAGGCCCTCACCTCCACGACGATCAGCAGTCTCTGCTGATGTTCCAGCTTGAGCGCAGGGCAATAGAGCGCAGGCTCAAGCTGCCCGGCAAACACGTTGTCGAGGCCCGTTAGGATTGCGTCCGCTTTCGCACGATCGACGCCCTCGAGCTCTGCCTTCGGTCCGATGCCGAGCCAGAGGCGCCCGCCACCACTGTTCGCAAAGGCGCAGATCGCCGGAGCGACGTCGGGAAGCCCAGCGCGGACCGACTTGAACTCGTTTCGGGAGTCCTCTCCGAGCCGCAGGACCCGGGCGACATCCGCCTCTGTGTAGCGCATCTGGCGCGTCAGAGTACCATTGCCCCCCGCACCCCCTCCCCATCACCCGGCAGGCAGAAGCCATGAAGAAGCTCCTCCAACCCCGCCCCCTCCCCTGCAACGCTTCCCTCGGACTGCTGCTGCTGCGGCTCGTCGCGGGGCTCGCGTTCGCGCTCCACGGATGGGGCAAGGTCCAGACGCCGTTCGGGTGGGCGGGGGACGCGTTCCCCGGCGTGCTGCAGGGGCTCGCGGCGCTGTCGGAGTTCGGCGGCGGCATCGCGTGGATGCTCGGGCTGCTGACGCCGCTCGCTTCGTTCGGGATCGCCTGCACGATGGCGGTCGCGGTCTACTTCCACGCCATCAAGCTCGGCGACCCGTTCGTCGCGAGCGGGCCCGGGCAGGGCGCTTACGAGCCCGCCTCGGTCTACCTCTGCGTCGCGCTGCTGCTGCTGCTCGCGGGCCCCGGCCGCCATTCGGCCGACCGCATGCTGTTCGGTGAAAGGAGTTGATCCGATGCGCTACTTCGACGGTTTCGTGCTCTCGATCCCCAAGAAAAAACTCGCGGCCTACAAGCGCCTCGCCCGGCTCGCCTCGAAGGTCTGGATCGAGTGCGGCGCGCTCGAATACGTCGAGTCCGCGGGCGAGGATCTCGCCGCGCCCTGCGGCGTGCCCTTCCCCGAGTTGGCCCGCACGCGGCGCGGCGAGACGGTCGTCTTCGCGTGGATCTCCTACCGGTCGCGGGCGCACCGCGACCGCGTCAACGCGAGGGTGATGAAGGACCCGCGCATGCTCGCGACGATGAGCAAGGGGCCGATGCCCTTCGACATGGCGCGCATGAGCTACGGCGGGTTCAAGGGCCTCGTCGAGGCCTCGGCGAAGCGCGCGAAGAGGTAGGGCCCGACCGGGTGCGACGGCGGCACTCCCGCCGCGATCTCCGCGAGCAGCAGCCCCGTCAGCGGCGCCGTCAGGATGCCGGTGCGGAAATGGCCGCAGGCGTTCAGGTAGCCGGGCACGCCGTCCACCGGGCCGAGGATCGGCAGCTCGTCGGGCGTGCCCGGGCGGAACCCCGACCAGGCGCGCTTGACGGTGACGTCCGCGAGCGCCGGCAGCGCGCGCACGGCGCCGCGGGCGATCCCCCGCATCGCGTCCGGCGTCACCGAGGCGTCGAACCCCGCCTTCTCCGTCGTGCTGCCGGCGATGATCTCGCCGTGCGCCTTCTGCGCGAGGTAGCAGTCCGAGGTCGAGATGCAAGCATGCAACAGTTCCGGCAGTGCCTCGCTGGCGAGGATCTGCCCGCGCACCGGGTGCACCGGCAGGTCGATGCCGGCGGTGCGGGCGATCTCCGGCGCCCACGCGCCGGCCGCGTTGACGACGACGCCGCCGCCGATCCGCCCCGCCCGCGTCTCCACCCCGGCCACGCGCCCGCCCTCGACGACGAGCCCAAGCACCTCCGTGTGCGTCATCACGCGCGCGCCGCAAGCGCGCGCCGCGCCGCGCAGCGCGTCGGCGGTGCGGTAGGGGTTCACCTGGTCGTCGCCCACGAATCGCAGCGCGCCGCGCAGCCTCCTCGTCAGCGCCGGCTCCGCCGCGGCCACCTCGGCCGCCGAGAGCTGTTCGATGTGGCCCCGCAGGTCGGGGTGGCCCGACAGCAGCCGCTCCGCGTAGGCCTCGTCGGTCTCGTCGTACATCAGGTAGAGCAGCGACGACCGCTCGAACTCGATGTCGATGCCGCTCTTCTCCCGCAGTTCGTCCGCGAGCGGAGGGAACATCGCGTTCGACGCGAGCGCGAACTCCAGGAATTCACGGGGGAGGGGCGGCGGGGAGGGGGTGCCGGGCGAGTTGCGCGCGAGGATGACGCCGCAGCCGATGCCGAGGGACTCGCCGAGCGGCCAGAGGCCTCCCGCCGACGCGGAGGTCGCCCGTCCCCGCTTCGGCTGGTCGATCAGTGTGACCGACAGGCCGCGCTTCGCGCAGTAGTAGGCGACCGCCGAGCCGACGACGCCCGCGCCGACGACGATGACGTCGGTCACTCCCCGTCTCCGGCCAGCGCCCCGAAGGTCACGGGCTTCACCGGAGGCCGCGGCTCGATGCGCCCCGCGCTCTCGGGCGTGATGCCCAGCTCCTTGCAACAGATCGCCGACGCCGAGGGCCCGCAGTTGCGTCCCTGGCAGGGGCCCATGCCGAGCCGCGTCATCAGCTTGAGCGCCTGCAAGTCCTTCGCGCCGCGGCCGAAGGCGGTGAAAACCTCCGACAGCAGCACCTCCTCGCAGCGGCAGACGACCGTCTCCGGCGTCGCGAGCTCGACGAGGCCGGGCCGGATCCGCGACATCGCGTCGAGCACCCGCCGCACCCCGGACAGCGACCGGAGCCTTCGCAGCGGACGCGCCCGCCTCCGCGCCGCCTCGGCGGCGTCGAGCATGCCCGCGTCCTCGGCGGCCGTGATGCCGGCGATCGACCCCTCCTCGATCGCGACAAGCGCCCCCGCGACCCCCGAACCGTCGCCTGCGGCGAGCACATGACGCACGCTCGTGCGCATGCAAGCATCCCGCACCGGCACGAAGCCGCCGAGTTCGTGCGCATGCTCATGGTCGCAGCCCGCGAGCAGGCTCAGCTCGGTGTTGGGCACGAAACCGAAGCCGGTGACGACGAGATCGACATCGACGCTCTTGGCACCGTCGCGCCGCGGCCGCCAATCCGCCGGATCGACCGGCCCGTAGACGGCTCGCTCGACCTCGCCCGCACCGGCGGCCTCGAACACCGTGTGGCCGAAGAGCAGCGGGATCCGCGCGCGCCTGAGCCCGCGCCAGAGGTCCCATGCGTCCCGGAGCAGCCCCCACTCGCGCCAGACATGCGGCAGCGATGCCAGCAGCGGCGGCGGCCTCCCCGCCTCGAGCACCGCGACCACCTCGACGCCGGCGCGATGCAACTGCAACGCGACCACCGGCAGCAGCGGCCCGGTGCCCGCGACCAGCGCGCGGCGGCCCGGGACGACGCGCATCGTCTTGACGATCGCCTGCGCGCCGCCCGCGGTCAGCACGCCCGGCAGCGTCCAGCCGGGGAAGGGCACCGGCCGGTCGGAGGCGCCGGTCGCGAGGATGAGCCGCTCCGCTTCGATCTCGCCGCCCTCGCAGAGGAGCCGCCGCCCCTCCCAGATCCCGAGCACCGCGACCCCGAGCAGGAGGTCCACCGAACTTGCCACTGTTGCAAATCGCGCGCGCAGCTCCTCGCCGCGGCGGAAGTCCTTGCCGAGCGCGCGCGCGTCGCGCACCGTGAACCCCTCCGGCAGCGGGCGGTAGATCTGCCCCCCGAGCCCCCCCGCCTCGTCGATCAGGGTCGGACGCAGGCCCGCCCGCGCCGCCTCGATCGCCGCCGCGACGCCCGCCGGCCCGCCTCCGACGATGACCAGCGGTCTCACGCCCACGCGCCGTCGCCCTGTTGCGTCCGCACGCGCATGCCGTCGCGCACCGGCGTGCGGCAGGCGCGCACGTTGGGCCTGCCGTCGATCGTCATCACGCAGTCGAAGCAGAGGCCGATGCCGCAGAAGAGGCCGCGAGGCTCGCCGCGCCGCGACGTCGTGCGCAGCGTGCGGCGGCCGGCCGCGAGCAGCGCGGCGGCGACGCTCTCGCCGCAAAACGCCTCGAGCGGCGCGCCGTCCACGTCGAGGGTGACGGGACGCCCGCGCTCGATCGCTCCCGGGAGACGGCCTTCGCCCATGCGTCCCATCCTACGGGCGGGTTGAGAATTGGGGGGCGCGGGGGGCTACTCGTTGCGCATCAGGTCGACCCGGCCGCGGTCGATCCGCCGGCAGGCGATCGCCAGGAGCGCGAACGGCGGCAGCAGCAGCAGCGCGAAGCCGGGCGCGACGAGACCCCACTTGACGACGAAGAGCATGAATCCGCCCGCCACCGTGGCACAGAGCGCGAGGACCGTGAGGGCGAGCAGCCCGACGCGGGCGACTCCCATGGGCAGGGCCTCCCGCATGCACATCGAGAAGCTCGACAGCGCGCTCAGCGGACGCATGGCGACGGCCACGAGGATCCCCTTCGCGCCGGTCGCGAGCGCCCCCGAGACCGAGGTGCCGAGGTCGGGGGCCGCGGCGGCGAGCAGCAGCAGCAGAAGCGGTGCCCACGCGACGATCCGCACGAGCCCCGACCGCAGAAACACGCGCGAGATCTCGCCAATCCCGACAGGGTAGAGAGCGAAGGTCGCGATCTGCCTACCGCCCTGCGGAGCGGGCGCGATGCCGTGCGGGGCGCCGCCGAGCATCGGCAGCCCGACGAAGGCGATCGGCAGCCAGAACGTCCACGCGGGGGCGGGGACGAGCGCCAGCGCCCAGAGGGAGGCGGCCGCCGCGATCAGGGCCGAGAGGCGCCACGTCTTCGACCACGCGACCCTGCCTTCGAACACGAAGTCGGCGACGATCAGGCCGCGGGGGGAGAGCGTTGCGGCGAACGCCCTCTCGATCGGGCCGGCGGAGAGCCACGGCGGCGTCTCCCGGAAGGCCGCGGCGCGCAGCGGTTCGTCGGCGGGGGTGGGCGGGCTCTCGGGCTCGGGGGGGTCGATGGGCGTCTCTTCGAGGGCGGCGACGGCGCGCCGCCACGCGAGGAAGGGAAGGGCGGCAACCGCCGCGGCGGCCGCCATCGCGACGACGCCGCCTTCCCAGCCGACCCTCAGCGCATGGAGAGCCCAGCCCGTGGGGAGTACCGCGGTCACCCGTTCAGCGACCTCGATCTGGACCCGGCCGAATGCGAACTGCAAAAAGAACACGCAGAAGCCAGCGACGCTGAGAGCGAGTCCGACGACCGGCGATGCCCAGCCGGGGCGCCACGCCGCAAGCGCGCACGAGATGCCCAGCACGACACCCCAGTTCAGCGCGCCGAGGGCGGCCGCCGTCGCGGAATCGACCGTCGCCCCTTGCCGGACGAGGGTGAGGGCCACGCAGAGGACCACAGACAACCATAGGAACCAGACCGTCGAACGGATCCAGCGCCCGAGCGCGAGTCTTGCCAACGCGGAATCGGAGATGGGCTGGTGACCGAGCACGCAGCGACAGTCGTCGAACCGGGAGGGAAGCGCGTATGCGAGCAAGGGCGCGAGACCGAGGCCGAAGATCGCGAACCCGAGGCTGAACCACGGCGTGCCGCGTGGCCAATAGGTGAGCCAGAAGAGACCGACGCAAGACGAGAGGAGGCTGCAGATCCCCTTCGAAATCGCCACGCGCAAGGCGCTGGCCCGCACCTTCCGGAGGCGCCGGTACTCCGCCCACCCCTCCTTCGACCGCTTCACCTCCGCCCGGACGCGATCGCGGAGCGCGCGTTCGAAGGGCGGGTTCGAGAGCCTCACGGCCGTTCGTCCCTGAGGCGCTGGAAGAGCGTGTCGAGCACGCCCAGCCCGCCGAGCGCCTCGACGGTGTCGAACGCGGCGAGCCGCCCGCGGTCCAGCACGACGACGCGGTCGGAGAACCGCTCCGCGAGGTCGAGGAGTTGGGTGGAGTAGAGGACCGTTCGCCCCCGCGCGACGGCGTCGCGGGCGATGCTCCGGAAGGCCCGGATCCCGTCCGGGTCCATGCCGGAGGCGAAGGGCTCGTCGAGCAGCCAGAGTTCGGGGTCGACGAGCGCGTGGGCGACCAGCGCGGCCTTGTAGCGCTGGCCGCGCGACAGCGTGCCGGTGCGCGCCTCGGCGAGCGGCAGCATGTCGAACTCTCCGAGCAGCGTCGCCGCGCGCAGGTCGAGCCCCTCTTGGTCCGCGCCGTAGAGCGAGGCGACCATGCCGAGGTGCCGCAGCACGCTCATCGCGGCGAAGAGCGCCGGGAAGTCGGGCAGGAACCCGAGCCTCCTCCGGAGGTCGAGGCGCGCGCGCAGGAACCGCTCGCCGTCGTACCGGATCGTGCCGCCGTCGGGGACGGCGATCCCGGCGAGGCAGCGGAGCAGCGTCGACTTGCCCGCGCCGTTGGCGCCGAGGATCGCAACGAGGCTGCCGGGTTCCAAGTCGAGCGAGATCGCGTCGAGCGCGCGGACCGGACCGAAGGACTTCGAGAGGCGGTCGAGGCTGACGCGCACGCGCGCCCAGCCTATCACTTCCCGCAGCCGAGCCCGCCCCGGGCCACCGCGTGCCGCCCGCGCCCCGACGCGTCGGGTGCGAAGGGCCCCGCGAGCCCGTCGAGGTGGAGCAGCAATTCGGTCGCTTCGTCGGCGGCCATCCGGCGCGCGGGTTCGAAGGACTCGCCCGGATACCGCGCCACAGAGGAGAGCCGCACCTCGTCGATGCGTCCCTTGAAGTGGCGGCCGGGAGGGCCACCCGGGGAGGGATCGGCGCCGACGACCAGCGGCAGCCGGTTGCGGCCGCGCGCGCCCGCGGCCTTGGCGCCCGCGACGAGGCGGCCGTCCACATGGAGGCTCACGCTCCCGCCGTCGAACTGGCCCGCGACGTGGTGCCAACGCCCGACCTCCAACGGGCGCATCGCGGCCGCCTCGGCGAAGCCGCCGCCGATCCAGACGAGGAAGCGCGGGACCCCCTCCTGCATGAAGAGGCCGTACTCCGACTGCTCGGTCTTCGCGGCGAGCGCGCGCATCCCGTCGAGTGCCGAGGGCAGCACCCACGCTTCGAGGGTGAGCGGCCCGTCCGCGAGATCGCAGAGGTCGTGGTCGACCTCGGCCCAGACCGTCCTGCCGTCGAGGAGGGCCGACAGGTCCTCCGGGAACTCCGGCAACGGCAGGTCGCCGACGAGCCGCAGCGGCGCGCCGCGCTCCCGCTGCGGGAAGCGGATCCTCCCCGCAGGCCCCGCGCAGTCGATCTGCCAGACCAGGTCGGGCCCCGCGACGGCGCCCCCCCGGTCGCGGCGGTAGCCGAAGCGGAAGGTCTGCTGCTCGCCGCCGGCGATCCTCGCGTGCGCGTGGTCGGGGCGCACCCACCAGCCCTCGTCGCGCGCCTCCAATGCAACAGTTGCATCGATCGGCACGCGGGAGGGGTTCGCCAGCGTGACGACGCAGACCCCCGACGCCCCCCCCGCCGCGTCGATCTCGACGATCGCCCCCTCCGGCGCCGCCGCGCGCACGCGGTCCACCTCGGCCAGGTGCTCCGGCGTCATCGTGCGCGGGTCGATCACCTGCCCGACCGGGATCGTCGCGATCGTGATGCCCCCCTTGCGCACGGTCACGAGGTCGACGTGGTGGAGATGCCCGCTGCCCGGCACGTCGAACGGCATCCCGGCGCCGACGGCGGCGAGCGTGAAGTACTCGATGCCGTCCCGCTTGCCCTCGTAGCGCTGCCGGTGGATGTGGCCCGCGAAGACGGCGGTCACGTTGCCCGCGCCGCGCAGCAGCGCGTGCACCTCGTCCCAGTTGCTTCCCGGATAGTGGGCGGCGATCCACCGCGGATGGTGGAGGAAGACGAAGACGTGGTCGCAGCCCTTCGTCTCGCCGAGCGTCGTTGCAAGCCAAGAGAGCTGCTCCCCGCTCATCCGGTTGAGCCCCTCGCCCCACCCCTTCCGGTTCGCCTTCGGATCCCCCTCGTCGCTGTAGAGCGCGATGAACGCGGCGTTCTTGTGCTCAAAGCGGTACCAGAGCGGCCCGAAGTGCCGCTCGTAGTCGCTCTCGTGGTGGCCCCGCGGCGCGGTGCCGCCTCCCCAATAGATGTCGTGGTTGCCGGCGACCGGGTACCAGGGCATCCGGAGCGTTCCCATGATCGCGCGGTACTCGACCATCTGCGCGAGCCACGCCGGCGTCGCGTTGTACCCCTGCACGAGGTCGCCCACCGTCATCACGAGGTCGGGCCCGAGCAGGTTCGTGTCGCGGACCGCCTGCTCGAGCACCTTGACCCCGTCGGCCGGGCCGCCGGTCCGGTCGCCGAAGATGACGAAGTGGAAGACCCCCTCCTCGGCCGGCAGCGGAAGCAGCCGCGCGTTCACGCGGGAGGTGTGGACCTCGCGCTCGCCGCCGGAAGCGGGAGGAAGGAGGAGGAGCGCGAGGAGGAGGGGGCGCATCGCCCCATCCTCCGTTTCGCGGCCGACATGGCGAGCATCCCGGCGACGAGCCCGCGGCGCGCGACGACGACGTCGTCCACCGGCACGTCGGCAACCACAGGCGACAGCAGCAGTCGGGATAGGATGATCCGAACCATGGAACACGGGACGGACGCGCTTCCGTCAAGCGCGGGTGAAGTCCGGGAGCGGGGGCTGAGCCTCGTCGAGGTGGTCGTACTCGTCGTCCTCCTGGTTGCGATCGCGGCGGTGGTGGTGCTGATGATCCCGCGGGATGACGGTTGCTACGGCAGCCCGGCCGTGGACTGCATAAGCAACGTCAAACAACTCGTCGATCTCATCGAGGTCAGCGCCGGGGCGACCTACCCCGCCTATCGCGGCCCCGATCTGCTGCTCTATCTCGTCAAGAAGGGGGAACTGACAGGCGCGGACAGCCTGAGACTGCTCTTCTGCCCCGGCGACAGGCTGGAGACCTTCGAAAAGGCGGGCGGTACCGGCGCCTACCGCGACCTCGACCTGTCGAAGCCCGGTGGCCGAGGCCACCTCACCTCCTACGCGGGCAGGGACCAGCTCGACCCCGCCTGCGCGGCGGAGCTGCGCTCGCTGCCGCCAAAGGTGCTCCTCTGCGACGACAGCGACGACCACCACGAAGGCAAGGGATTCGTCGTGGGGCTCACCGGAGGCACGGTCAAGTGGCGGCACAAGGTGGACGACTACGGGCTCGACGAGGGCACGATGGTCACGGTCGGAGAGGGCTCGATCGTCGCGGAGTTGCGCTGCCTCCTCACCGACTGAGCCGGGCGGAGCGACACCGCGATCAGGGCCAGCGGGGGGTGGTGCGCGGCACGCAGCACGTCGTCGCCGATGGCCCTCGGGACGTGCCGCATGACTTGAGTGTGCTGAAGTCATACTTCAGAACTCTCAAGCTTCGCTAATGCCACGCCCCAACCCGTCACGACGGGCCCCGGGAGCCTGTTCGGACCGTGGGGCCCAACGGGGGGGGGCCGGCGGCGGACCTCCTTCCCAAGAGCTTGTCCTACGAACGGTCGGAAGAGCTGCTACCCCCCGGCGGCGGGCGACGCGGGATCGCGCAGCCGCGCCTCGAGCTCCGAGAGCCGCACCCCCTCGAGCTCCCCCGGAAGCGCCTTGCGGGCGCGGGAGAGGATCGAGAGGGCGTCGCCCCGTGCGTCGATCCGCAGCGCAAGCTCGGTCACGCGCTCGGCGCAGCGGAGGTCGGGGACGATCAGCTCCTTCAGCGCGACGTCGAGCGCCCTGCGGCAGGCGTCGGCATCCTTCGACCCGAGCGCGCCCCGGAGCAGCAGGTCGAGCACCGGCGCCACGGAGAAGCCGCGGGCGATCGCCTCTTCGGCGGCACCGGCGGCGCGGGCGTGCGCGACCTCCCCGCCGTCGATCTCGGCGAGGCCGGCCCACGCCTGCGCAAGCAACTCCCACGGCGCGGGACTGACGGGATCGGCGGCGGCGAGCCGGTCGAGAGTCTTGATCGCGGCCCGCAGCGGCTCCGCGCGCCGCGCCGCGACTCCCGTGCGTATCTGCGTCCTCGCGGAGGCGATCTCCTCGAGGAACGGGAGTCCGGTCGCCGGGTCGCGTAGTCGCGCGTTCGTGGTGCGGCCGACGAGCAGCGAGACCGGGCGGCGCGCCGCGATGTAGGGTGCCGCGCTCTCCTCGTATGCGCGCCGCGCGTCCCCCGCCCGGCGGCCGAACGCGCGGTAGGCCGACAGCGCCCGCTCGAGCCTCCCGAAGGCCGGCTCGCCGCGCGGATCGACGGGGTGCAGCTCGTCCGGATCGGTCCGGCGGTCGAACAGCTCCAGCCTCGGGCCGCTCTCGATCAGCGACCAGCGCCCGTCGAACGCGACGACCACCTGCCCCCAGCCGTGGACGCGGTGCGCGCGCAGCGACGCCCCCATCGCGATGCCGCCCCCCGGCGCGGCGAGCGGCGCGAGGCCATCTCTCGCGATGCCCGCCCAGCAGCGCAGGCTCGGCGCGACGCCGTGCAGGGTGTGGAGCGCGTCGTCGGCGGCGCCGCGCGCAAGCCCGGGCGCCCGCGCGGCGAGAAAGACGTCCATCGTCGACGAGTAGCAGAGGTTCCCGTGGGTCGCCTCGCCGTGCTCCCCGAGCCCCTCCCCGTGGGCCGACGCGAGCAGCACAACCGCCTCGCCGCCGACCGCCTGAAGCAGCCGCGCGAACGCCCCATCCGCGCGCCGCACCTCCGCGGCGTAGCGTTCGCGGTCCGTCCCGGCGCCGCGCAGCCGCAGATGCACCCACAGGAAGAAGGGCCGTCCGGGCGCGAGCCCGTCGAGCCAGTCGAGCGGCCCCTCCACCCGCTCCGCCGGCGGCATCCCGCTCCCGCACGGCCACGCCCCGATCTCGGGGCACTCGAAGCGCTCGAACCCTGCGTCGATGCCGCTCGCGCGTCCGAGCAGCGCGCTCGACAGGAACGCGGCCGTCGCATGTCCCGCGCCGCGGAACTCCTCGGCGAGCAGCGCAAATCCGCGGTCGGTCCCGAGGGCCGGGCAGAAGTTGCCGACGATGCCGTGCGCGAGCGGGTCGAGCCCCGTCATCATCGTCACGTGGGCCGGCACCGTCTGCGGCACCGGCGTGCGCGCCGCGCGGAAGTGCGTCGCCTGCCGCAGGAAGGCCTCGATACCAGGCGTGCCCTTCCCCGCGCCGGCCGCATCCGCGCGGAGGCCGTCGATCGTCACGAGCAGCACGCTGCGATGTTCGGGGGGCTCGGGGGCCGGTCGCGCCGGGAGTCCGGCGACGACGAGCAGGACGAGCAACGCGCGCACAGACGGATTACGTCCCAACCCCTGCGATCATGCAGAGAAACCTCGTAACCACGCGCAACCGGTAACTCAGGGCGCTCCAGCGGTCATCGTGCTGCCGGGTGGGCGGTGATCATCGGCCGCGGGAACCGCGAGGCGGGCATCCGTGTCGAACCGGACGCATGACCGCGCCCTCCCTCTCCGCGATACGCGAACTCATCCGCACGCTGCACGGCTGCGGCAGCCGACATGTCGAGATGATCGAGGTCCGCGTGCCGGCGAAGGGGCGGCCGCTGTGGAGCGGGCCGGTGCACGTTTTCGAACTCGACGGCTGGCTTGCAGGCACGCGCTGCTACGCGTGGGCGCGCCAGCCGGGAAAGCGGGGGCCCCGCAACATCGCCGTCGTGCTGCACAAGGGAAGGGTCGGCTCGCCGCGCGCGGCGGTCCTGCACGACCTCGGACGCGGCTGAGGGGGCGGGATGGAACGACCGACCTGGTTCCGCGCCCGTTTGCGCATGCTTGTCCGCGGACGGATGACGAATCTCCAGTCGCCGTCGAGCGTACTGGGCCGCAGGTCGAGGGCGCTCTCTCCCCCCTCCCACCACCGTGGGGTGGCAATGACCAGCCATAAGTTAGTGTGGGGCAATTGCTTGCGACCGATCGCTGCGGCACCCGTGCCGCGGCGTCGCGTACGGAAGGCGGCTGAACGCGCGGCCTGACGTTCGGGACGCCTCCGTGCGGCAGAGCTGCCGCAGCTAGCGCTCGCAACGCGTTCCTAGCACAGGACTTGCGGCGTCTGGAGAACCCACCAAGCGCACAACAGGGCTACGAGAGCGCCACCTCCTGCCCCATCTTCACGTAGACCCAGTCGAGCAGCGCGAAGGCGACGACGACCAGCGGCGGGAAGGCGATCGACAGCAATGCGGCAAGCAGCCCCAGCCTAAAGGCCTGGTGGCGCACCATCAACCGGTGGCCGTGGCGGGCGCCCGGCGTCGGGGGTTCGTAGAGCAGCGACACACCGCAGATGACGAAGTAGGCGGCGACAAAGCCCCGCCCCCCGTGGCCCCCCCACCATGCGAAGAGGCCGAAGGCCGCCGCCGACTGGAGCAGCAGCGTCGCCGGCAGCAGTGCGTCCTCGCACCAGAGCTCGCGGCCTCGCGCCTGCCGGAAGAGGAAGGCGGTGTAGACCGACGTCATCAGCGCGACCGGCACCGCGACGACGGCCAGCGCGGCCGTCCCGAGGCCGGCCGCGTAAGCGCCGCTCAGCAGCGCATGCGCCGTCAGGACCCAGCCGCCGCGGACGAGCCACGAGCCCCGGTTCGGCATCGTCAGCAGGAAGAAGAAGCGGCGGGGCTGGTGGAGGTCGCCGATCAGCAGCAGCACCGTCAGGATCGTCAGCACGAGGCTCGCCCCGCCGAGCGCCGCGCCGTGCAGCCCGAGACCCCACGGCGAGAGCGCCGCCGCGATCAGCGCGCCGCTCGCGAGCGCCTTCGTCACCATGTAGGCGGCGATGTGGTTGCCCCACGGCCGCGCGCGCGGCACGTCGTAGACCGCCCGCGCCTCGGCGGTGCCCGGGGCGGGCATCGGGTCGGGCACCTCGGCGTGGCTCAGCGTGCGCGCGCCGTCCACCGCGAGCGGGTCGAGCGCGAGCGGGTCGGCCTCGAGGTAGAAGGTCTGCGGCCGCGTGCCGCGCTCCGCCTTCCGCACCGTCGCGCCCCGCGCGCGCAGGTCCTCGCGCAACGCGGGGTCGTCGAGGTCGACGACCTTGATCGCCTGCTCGGGGCAGACCGACACGCAAGCGGGCGCGAGGTCGACCTCGAGCCGGTGCGCACAGAAATGGCACTTCTCCGCGGTGCCGTCGCGCGGGTCGATGTAGATCGCGTCGTAGGGGCAGGCGTTCAGGCACGAGGAGCAGCCGATGCAGCGGTCGGCGTCGAGATCGACGATGCCGTCGCTCCGCTTGTGCAGCGCGACCGTCGGGCAGATCTTCACGCAGGGCGCGTCCTCGCAGTGGTTGCAGCGCAGCACCGCGATGCTCCGCACCGTCTCCGGGAAGTGGCCGTGCTCGATCCACTTGACCCACGTGCGGAACGCGCCCAGCGGCACGTCGTTCTCCGCCTTGCAAGCCACCGTGCAGGCGTGGCAGCCGATGCAGGCCCCCTGGTCGAGCACGAACCCGTAGCGCATGCGCGGCAGAGGCTAGCAGATAGAGTGTGCGGGTGCCGAATTCGCAGCTCGCCCTCCCCTACTTCCTGCCCTACTTCGTCTATGTGGCATGCGCGGCGCTGCCGCTGGCGCACGCCCCGAGCTACGGTCTGCGCCTCCTGCTCACCGGGGCGGCTCTGCTCTACTCGTGGAGGTTCTACCAAGGGATCCGCGGCCCCCGGAGCCCCCTCGGTTCCGTCGTCGCGGGTTTCGGCGCGGGCCTCCTCGGCACGGCCCTCTGGGTCCTCCTCCTGATCGAGCAGCCGGGCGAGCCGTGGGACGACACGGCGTTCCTGCTGCGGCTCTTCGCGGCGGGGCTCTTCGTGCCGGTCTTCGAGGAGATGGCGCTGCGCGGGTTCGTGCTGCGCTACCTCGTGCAGATGGGGGGGGCGCCGGGGGGGGTGCACGCGGTCGCGCCGGGCGCGTGGACCTGGCGCGCGGTCCTCGTGTCGAGCGTGGCGTTCGCGCTCGGCCACCGGCTCCACGAGATGGCCGCGGCGGTCGCCTACGGCTTGCTGATGGCGCTGCTCTGGATCGTGCGGCGCGACCTCCTCGGTTGCATCGTCGCGCACGCGACGACCAATGTCACACTTGCATTCTACGTGCGCGCGACCGGCGCGTGGGGGCTCTGGTAGCTACGGCCGGGCCTCCAGCACGAGGTTGAAGGGCGTCTGCGTGGCGCGGCGGAAGCGGCGGAAGCCCCCCGCCTCGACGACCTTCCGCAGCCGCGCCTCCCCCGCCTGCGCGCCGAGCGCCGGGCCCTTCCCCGAAAGCGACGTCGGCACGCAGATCATCGCGCTCGCGCCATAGAAGACGCGGCCGACCGGCGTGTGGTTCTCCTCCGGGCGGTCGCCCGCGAAGGGCTCGACGACCATCCACGTGCCGTCGGGCGCGAGCGAGCGCCGCACGTGGCGCGCGGCGCCCTCCGGATCGGCCATGTCGTGGAGGCAGTCGAAGAAGGCGATCAGGTCGTAGCCCTCGCCCGGATAGGCGGTCGAGAGCGCGACCTCGAAGTGCGCGTTGCCGAGCCCCGCCCGCGACGCGCGCTCCCGCGCGGCCTCGATGCTCGGCGCGTGGTAGTCGAAGCCCGTGAACTGCGATTTCGGGAAGGCCTTCGCGAGCAGCACCGTCGAGGCGCCGTGGCCGCAGCCGACGTCCGCGACGCGGGCGCCCGCGAGGAGCTTCCTCTCGACCCCTTCGAGGGCCGGGATCCACGACGACAGCAGGTTGCCGATGTAGTTCGCGCGGAAGAAGCGCTCGGTGCCGGAGAAGAGGCAGGGGTGCTGCTCCCCCCACGACATGCCCTCGCCGGTGCGGAAGTTCCTCTCCATACGCTCGACGCCGTGCAGCGTCGCCTTGACGACCTCGTAGGCGCCGGGCACGAAGACGGGGCTCTCCTCGCTCGCGAGGCAGAAGGCGTGCTCGGGCGGGAGCGTGTAGCGGCCGGTGGCGGGGTCGTACTCGACGATCCCCCCCGCCGCCTGGTTGTCGAGCCACTCGCGGGCGTAGCGCTCGGCGGTCTTCGTCTCCTTCGCGAGCTCCGCGGCGTTGCGGGGCCGCTCGGCGAGCGCCTTGTAGTAGCCGAGGCGGTCGCCGAGGATCATCAGCGCCGAGCTGATCGCCGCGCCGAGGTCGCCGATCGCGCGGCCGAGAAACGCGTTGAGCTTGTCGGTGTCGAGCGCCATGGCATCCTCCTACGGTGCGGACCAGATCCCCTCGGCGTAGACGGCGACGTCGCCGCTGCCCTCGGTGAATTCGATCGCGGGCCTCGTTCCTGGGTCGCACTTCATGCCGGGCAGGCCGCCGAGGCCGACGCCCAGGTACTGCGACGTGCTCTCCTGCCAGCCGAGGCTGAAGAGCTCGCTCCGGCGGATGACCTTCTCCCACGCCTCCTTCCCCTGCTTCCTCGCCGGACGGTGCTCGACCACCTGCCAGCGCGTGGACTGCCGCATGCGCACGCTGATCTGGGTGATGACGAGCGTCCGCCCGCGCCCCTCGTCGGGCGCGAGCAGCTCGAGGAAGTCGCCCTCCCGCTTCTTGCCCTCGTAGTGGAAGTTCCAGATCAGCGACGGGTTCTCCCACGGCGTCTCGCGGCGGAGCCGCTCGGTCGTCGATTTCGACTCGCCGGGCTCCTGGGCGAGCACGAGCCCGAGGGCGACCACGAGGGCGAACGCGGGAAGCATGTACTTCATTGCGGACCTCCTGCCCCGATCATAACGCGACTGCGGCTCACGCCTCTCGCAGGAGCGCCTCCAGCTCGTCCTTCCACTCATCGCGTGTGTAGTCGCCCTCGTCCAGCACCTGGAAGCGGAACTTCCGTTCGGCGAACCCGCCGGAGATCTCCTGCCAGGTGACTTCGCGGCCGCACTCGTCGAAGAGCTCTGCCAACGCCCGCTTGTAGCGCGTGTCCTCGCTCCCCTTGAGGTGCTCGCCCTTGCTCTCGATCACGAGGACCTTCGAGGCCGGCCTGCTTCCGTTCGCGGCCGTCTGCACAACGAAATCGGGATAGACGCGCGACTTGCGGAAGCCCTGGATCGAGAAGTTCTCCTCCCCCACCAGGTTGCGGTACCACCAGAGCACTTCCGGGTGGCGGTCGAGCACGAGAGCGACGGACTTCTCGTATTCGTTGAGCTCCGCGGGGACGCGATCGAAGAGCGAGCGTTGGAGCGGCTCGCCGTCGCGGTGGACGAGCCGGCTCGTCGCCCGCAGATCGATGCGGCTCGGGATCTGGAAGGTGCAATGGACGCAGTGCAGGTAGAAGAGCAGTTCGCCGCGCCGGTGCATCCCGCGAAAGGCCGCTTCCGTCTGGCGATTCGTTTCGCGCTCGACGAGGCCGCGCAGGCGCGAGAGGAGCGGGTGCTTCACGAGGCCGAGCCTGCCGCGAAGCGTGGGATCGCCCCCGACCACCTTTGCGAGGCACGTACGGGCCACGGCCGCCATCTCCCTTGCGCTGAAGTGGTCGAAGGCGAGGTTCGAGGCGAGCCACCCCTCCACGCGCCTGTCGTCGTCCACGAGGCCCAGATCCTCTCCCTCGCCGGCTTCCGGACTGCGGCCCAGCGTGACCCTCAGCCAAGCGGTCCGCGCCGCTTCCGCCTCGGCGGCGAGCCGCCAGCTCTCGACCTCGTCATAGCGGAACGCATCCACGTCCACGCGCGCGATCAGGTGTCGGAAGTAGTCGAACCCCTCGTAACCCTCCGCACCCTTCACGCAGAAGCGGGGCAGGAAGATCTTGCCGTCGAAGGGTCGGCCGTACTGGCGCGAGATGGACTTCTTGATGCGAGCTTGCAGCTTGCCCTTCGGCGGCGCGTGGCGGTCGGTCAGGTCGACGACGGCGGCGGCGCTGCCCTCGTATCCCTCCTTCTCCAGCGCCGCCTTCACGTCCTCGACGACGGTCGCCGCGGACTGGCGCAGGCAGTAGACGTAGGCCTCGTCCAGCTCCGGGATGCGCGTACGACGGGCGTTGGGCTGCCGCAGGATGCGTCCGACGAGCTGGGTCATCGCGACGCGGCTCCTGCCCTCGGAGAGCGAGACGAGGATGTAGGCGAAGGGGCAGTCCCACCCTTCTTGCAGGGCGGCCTTCGTGATGACCCACTCGACGAGGCAGTTCTCGTCGAGGAGGTCCACCCCCTCCAGTTCATCCGTCGCGGCGCTCTTGACCGCGACCGCCTGCGGCGGCACGCCGAGCCTCTCCACGAGGTGCTCCCGCACATCCTCCGCGTGTACGAGCTTGCCGTCGCGATGGTCCTTTCCGGTGCGCTCGACCTGCACGAGCACGAGGGGACGGATCCGCGCACCCGACGCCCGGAAGTGCCGCTCGGCGAGCCCTGCGAGCCGGCCGCGGTGGTCCTGCGCCTTCGCGAGGCAGCTCTGCCACGAGCTCTCCCGCGAGTTGGCCACGTTGATCGGAAGCTTGATCATCTCCTCGTGCAGCAGGTCGAGCCCCGAGACCGACGTCAGCACGTTCGCCTCCTCCGGGGGCGTCGCCGAGAGCTCGACGACGAGCCTCGGGTTCAGCTTCTCGATCGTCGTGCGGGCCAGCCGACTCGTCGCCTTGTGCCCCTCGTCGAGAATGACCACCGGCTCGCAGAGGCGCACGAGGTTGGCGAGCGAGGTCGCCACCAGCTCCTTCCCGACCATGTCGAGGTTCGGAATGCGCCGCTTCAGGGCCGCGTGCTCGTCGAGGCGGTCCTCCGGCGGGAAGTGCTCGACGATGTTGCCGCCGCTGTCGCGGAAGAACTTGAGCTGCTGGCGCGTCTCGCGGTTCGTGCTGGCAAGAACCAGTAGCAGGATGTTGAGCGCCCCCCCGAGCCCCCCCCGCGTCAGCCTGTGCAGCTCGTGCTTCTCCCAGACCTCGACCCGCCCCGAGACGGCGAACTCCAGCGACTCCCGGTAGGGATGGCGCCGGTCGCGGAGATGGGCTAGCGTGTCGCGGTAGATCTGCTCGCTCGGGACGATCCAGACGGCGAGGCCGGTGCCGTTGCGCTCGCGGTGGAGCGCCGAGTGGGCGTGGCCGAGGATGTGCGCGGCCATGAGCGTCTTGCCGCCGCCGGTCGGGATCTTGAGGCAGGCGGTGGGCAGGTCCCTGCCGACGTCGTTCCTGCGCTCGCGGTAGCGCGAGCGGGGGCGCACCGCCTCCCACGCGTCCGTCGCGGCGTGCTTCGCGTTGCCCTTGTCGCGCTCCTCCACGAGCGCGCGAAGAAACGCGCGCATGTCGTCGATGACCCGGCGCTGGTAGTTCTTGAGGATCACGAGCCGCGCACCTGGAAGGGGAGTTGCATCGTCCGGACCTCGCCGATCTCGCTTCGCATCGACAGCAGGTCCTCGCGGTGGACCCAGACCTTCTCGCAGTAGACGACCTTGCGCGGGTTCTTGTCCTTCGCGAGGGTGTCCAGCACCCTCTGATCGAGTGCCGCCCCCTCCTTCGCGCCGGGGTCGTAGAGCAGGTAGTAGGAGGTCTCGGCGTGCTCGCCGATCTTCCCGGACTTCGGCTTCATCCTCTTCGGGTCGAGGTGGGTCCCGGTGTCGGTGAAGAAGACGTACTTCGCCAAGTCCTCGTAGGAGGGCAACGTCTCGCCCCAGTTCCGGTGGTCCCCGAGCAGGGGCGGGCCGAGGCGGGCGTAGGTGAAGGAGCCGCCCATGGGGGGAACTTGCGTTCCGCTCTTGCGGTCGGCATAACCGGAGATGACCCTCCGGACACGTTCGGCGGCGATGGAGGCGCAGACGTTTCGATCTTCGGCGCTGTCTGCCTCGTTCTCGCGGGCCATCTGCACGAGAATGAACCTGCGGCCTCCCTCATCCTCGGCGTTCAGCGCGAGCACGGCATGAGCCGTGGTGCCACTGCCCGCGAACGAATCGAGCACCAGATCGCCGCCGGAGGTTGCCTGCGCCAGTAGGAGCCTGATCAATGCAGACGGCTTTGGGAAGGGGAACGCGCCATTGCCCAAGATGCGCCCGACTTCAGCTGTGCCGTGGGCCGTATAGACATCATCAATGATGGACGGGAATCCGGGAAAGGCCGTCTCCAGTTCTTCGAGAAAGACCTTCTCTCGCGGACGACCCGAAGCACGCGCGGGGAAGAGAATGCGCCCGTCGGCGACTTTCTCGCGCATCTTCGATCTCTGGTAGCGCCAGCCCGTGTCCGGAGGAGGATGAAACTCGCGACCGGAGCCGGGCTCGGTGATCGGGTAGTGCAAGTTCGGCCGCGCAGATGCATCGGCGAGCCCGAGGATGCTCCTGCTCATCCAGTCGCCGCGAGGGTCTCCGTCGGGATTGCTGTACTTTGACTTATCGCGCTCACCGCCACGCAGTCGCGTGTCGCCGCCGCGACCATAGACGAGGATGTATTCATGGTCGGTCGAGACTCCCGTGGTCGCACGCGCATCCGGAAACTGACGCGCCTTCCAAATCAGGTTCGCAACGAAGGCATCCTCGCCGAACACCTCGTCCAGCATCAGTTTGAGGCGCGCGCACTCGATGTCATCCACCGAGACGAAGATCACCCCGTCCTCGCGAAGCAGGTCCCGCAGGACGCGCAGCCGCGGGTACATCATGCAGCACCACTTGTCGTGGCGGCAGGCGTCCTCGCCCTCCTTGCCGACGACGCGGCCGATCCACTCCTTGAACTGCGGCTGCGTCAGGTTGTCGTTGTAGATCCAGCCCTCGTTGCCGGTGTTGTAGGGCGGGTCGATGTAGATGCACTTCACCTTGCCGGCGTGGGTAGGCAAGAGCGCCTTCAGCGCGAGCAGGTTGTCCCCCTCGATGATGAGGTTCCCGTCGAGGGAGGGCTTCCGTCCCTTCGGCAGTTCCGAGAGCGCCGGGTCGAACTCCAGCACGTAGTGAGGCACCGCGTGGTGGAAGTTCTCGACGGCGGTCTTGCCTTTGAAGTTCAGGACGGGCATGGCTCTCCGGGACCCATTCTCGTAACACGGCCCGGGGACATCGGCGCCGGGGAACGGAGAACCGGGCGGGATGGCGCCTTCGCACGGGATCGCGCTCGGCCGCAAACCTACTTGGTTGCTTGGGGGGCTGCGCGGCGCTGCGCGCCGCTGGGAAGAGAGGGGAGGAGGCAAGGGGACGGGGAGCGTTGGTCGGGCGCTGCGTGAGTCGAGAAGACGGGATCGCGCTCGGCCGCAAACCTACTTGGAACCCCCCGCACCCACCCTCATCCATTCCGTGCCCGCACGCCTAGAATGCGCCCATGGCATACACCCTCGGATCGCGCACGCTCAGGAAGGTCGGCATCATCGGCTCGGGCCAGATCGGGCCCGACATCGCGCTGCACATGACGAAGGTCTTGCAGCCCTCCGGCGTCCCGGTGGTCGTCGTCGACATCTCGCAGGAGGCGCTGGCGGCGGGCAAGGCGCGCCTCGACAAGAAGATCGACAAGGGGGTCGCCGACGAGGCGTTCAAGCCCGACTTCGCCGCGGCGATGAAGGCGAACACGACGTTCACGACCGACTACGGCGCGCTCGCGAATAGCGACCTCGTCGTCGAGGCGGCGAGCGAGGACCAGAAGATCAAGCGGAAGATCTTCGCGCAACTCGAGTCGCAACTCGGCGCCGACGCGATCCTCGCGTCGAACTCGTCGCACATGGAGACCGAGGTCATCTTCGGCGACGCGAAGCGCAAGGGCCGCTGCGCGGTCGTCCACTACTTCTTCCCCGCCGAGCGCAACCCGATGATCGAGGTCGTGCCGGGCCGCGACACCGATCCGGCGGTCGCCGCCTGGCTGATGCGCTTTTACGAGGAGATCGGCAAGGTCCCGATCACGGTCCAGAGCCGCTACGGCTACGCGATGGACCCGATCTTCGAGGGGCTCTTCCACGCCGCCTGCCTCTGCGTCGAGGAGGGGCTCGGCACGGTGAAGGAGGTCGATGATGTCGTGCGGAGGACGCTGAAGCAGGGGGTCGGCCCCTTCACGGCGATGAACCTGACCGGCGGCAATCCGCTCACCTTCGTCGGCTTGCGACACTACCAGACCAAGCTCTATCCCTGGTTCAAGCCGAGCCGGCTGATGGAGGCGCAGATGGAGAGCCGCGCGCCGTGGGAGGGCGTGCAGAGGGGGGAGAAGATCGAGGTGCCCGAGGAGAGGAAGAGGGGGATCGCCGACAGGATCCTCGGCGCCTACTTCGGCATCGTCGGCGAGATCCTCGACAGCGGCATCAGCAACGTCGCCGACCTCGAGATGGGAGTCGAGACGGCGCTGGTCACCGCGCCGCCGTTCGCGCTCATGAACGCCGTGGGCGTCGCGAAGGCGCGCGCGCTGGTCGAGAGCTACGCGAAGGCGCACAAGGGCTTCCCCGTCGCGAAGTGCCTCCTGCGCAGCACGCCGTGGGAGATCCCGCTCGTGCTGCGCCACGACAGCGGCGCCGTCGCCGTGCTGACGATCCGCCGCCCCGCGGTGCTGAACGCGCTGAACAAGGAGGTCTTCGACCAGATCGGCGCGCACATCGACGCGATCGCCGCGGACAAGGGCGTCAAGGGCGCCGTCATCACCGGCCACGGCCGCAAGGCGTTCGTCAGCGGCGCCGACATCGGCATGCTCGCCGCGGTGAAGTCCCCGGCCGACGGCGAGGCGACCTCGTGGCATTCGCAACAGGTGCTGCTGAAGATCGACAAGTGCGCCAAACCCGTCGTCTGCGCCTACAACGGCCTCGCCTTCGGCGGCGGCAACGAACTCGCGCTCGCCTGCCACGCGCGCATCGCCGCGAAGGGCCAGAAGGTGCTCGCGGGCCAGCCCGAACCGAACCTCGGCATCATCCCCGGCGCCGGCGCGACGCAGCGCCTGCCGCGCGTGATCGGCTTCGAGAAGGCGTGGACGCTCCTGCGCACCGGCGGCGTCCTCTCCGGCTCCGACGCGAAGGCGTGCGGCCTGATCGGCGCGGAGATCGACGGCGATCTCACCGAGGCCGCCGCCGCGCTGGCACGCAGGATGGCAACGGATGGGTTCAAGCGCATCGACCGCGGCCCGCTCGCCACCCCCCCGACCCCCCCCGACATCGACCTGCGACATCTCAGCAGGGCGGTAGACGCGGTCATGAGGAGGGCGATCCTCGAAGGCAACCGGCTCCCGCTCGACGAGGGCCTCCGGTTCGAGTCGAAGTGCTTCGGCGAGGTCTGCGGCCTCGCCGACATGAAGATCGGCATGGAGAACTTCATGAAGAACGGCCCGAAGGCGAAGGCGGAGTTCCAGCACCGGTAGCGGCGGAGGCGCGATGGAAGTCTGGTTCGCGAAGGGAGCCGTGCTCGCCGCGAGCGCCGCCATGGTCGCGATCCGGGCGCCCCACGGGCAGCGGAGCATCAGCGTCCCCGTGGCGACTGACCGCAAGGGGCCCCGCGAGTTCGCCCTGCTCGCAGTCGCGTGGATCGCATTCTTCGTGCCGCTCGTCTGGGTCGCAACCCCTCTCCTCGCACGCGGCGACCACCCGCTGCGGCCGCTCCCGTTCGCCGCGGGATCGCTGCTGCTCGCGATCGGACTCTGGCTCTTCCACCGCTCGCACGTCGACCTCGGCACGAACTGGTCGATCTCGCTCGAGGTGCGTGAGGGGCATCGACTTGTCCGCGAGGGGCTCTACCGGTATGTCCGCCACCCGATGTACCTGTCGCTCTCGCTCTACGCGGCCGGCCAGTGGCTGCTGCTTCCGAACCGCCTCGCCGGCCCCAGTTACGCCGCCGCGATGGCGCTCCTCATCGCACTGCGCATCGGCCCCGAGGAGCGGATGATGCGCGAGCGGTTCGGGCCCGCGTACGAGGACTATGCCAAGCGGACCAAGCGCCTCTTTCCGGGGCTCTGGTAGGGCGAAGCAGCGCCCGCGGACTGGAGAGCCGGTCCCGCGGGGGCCGTGCGTGCGCCGTCGACTCGCTCCCTTCGCGCAGCTTACGAATGCCGCACCCCCTTGAGATGTGTGACGGCTGCCCCCCTCGCATGCGCTTCGCGCCGCTCGCCCGCAATCCCCCGCCTCCTGCGACTGCGCCCTCCTCGCCCGCCTTGCCCGGGGCCTGACAGAGAGGGAGAATCTGATCGCGACGTGGTGAGCCCGACTTGGGCGACGACTCTGGGAGGTCACAGCGATGCTGAAGGCACAATACCTGCGCTGGCTTGAGCAACGGCAATACCAAGCATCGACAATCGGTGCCCAAGTGCATCGCGCCGATCGCGTCGAGCAGTATCACGGAGATCTCGACCAGCACTACGAACGCGACCACATGGCAGAACTGATTCGCGACCTGAGCTACTCAAAGCAGGACGCGCGGCTGAACCGTCCGAACCCCAGCAAGATCCCGATTGACGGCAATCTCTACAACAACCTGGCGTCCTACCGTGATGCCGTCAAGCGCTATCAGAAGTTCCGAGGCGAGCATGACCGCATGGGCGAAACGTGCTCACCTGACGAGCCCAGCCAGGCTGCGCACACGGATCTCCGTGACGAGGGAATCAGGCATCTCATCGGCCTGGAACGCGCCCTCCAAGCAGCGCTGAGAGCGAACATCGAACAGCTCGAAGTAGGCCTCGCCATCATCGACGAGGGTGCCGAGCGCTCCGTCGAGAGCGGGTTCATCGACATCACTGCCCGCGACGCATCCGGCGCGGCGGTCGTCATTGAACTGAAAGCAGGTCCTGCCGGCCAGCCCGCCATCGCGCAGATCCTGAGCTACATGGGGGATCTTGTGACGGAGGAAGAGGGAGGCAGAGTGCGCGGTATTCTGGTGGCATCGGGCTTTGACGCCAAGGCCAAGGCGGCGGCTCGGATGGTTCCGGCTCTCATCCTGCGCAGGTACACCCATAAATTCACATTCTCCGACGGCAATTCCTGAGCGGCGGCAACGGAACGCGACTCCGAGCCCCCCCGCTCGCGGCGACTCGCTCCCGCCTACCCCTCGGCCAAGGTCTCACCGCCAGTCGCCGAACAGAAGGAAGGGGGCCCAGTAGAAGGGGTGCGCGTAGCGGCCGTCGCGCTTCGTGATCATCTCGTTGCGGGCGGCGCGCAGCGCGCCGGCGAGGTCGCTCTGATCCCGCAGCATGCCCTTGTAGAAGTGGATCATCAGGTCGGTGGTCGTGTAGGAGTAGACCGACCAGAGGCTCGCGACGACGGAGGGGGCGCCGGCGAGGGCGAACTCGTTCGGCATGCCGAGCAGTTCCGCCTGCGGGCTGTCCTGCGCGCGGGCGGTGTCGCAGGCGGCGAGCACGACGAGCCTCAGGCTGCCGCTCGCGACGCAGGGGGCGGTCTCGAAGCGGTCGAGCACTTCGCAGGCCTCGAGCCTCCCGTCCCCCTCCCCCGCGCCCCCACCCTCCTCCGCCAGCTCGAGGAAGGACGCGCCGGGCTCCCGGCTGTTCAGGTAGCCGTGGGTCGCGAAGTGGAGCACGGTCGTGTCGGCCGGCATCTTCAGGAGTTGCGCCTCGGTCGCGTTGCCGGTCGCCTTCGTGTAGAGCTCGTGGCGCGGGAAGAGCGCCTCGATCGCGTTCGCCTCCTCGATCGCGTCGATCAGCTTCCCGCGCGGGTCGGCGAAGCCGACCCAGTGCGGCTCGCGGGGCGCGAGCGGCAGGGCGAGGCGGCCGAAGGTGCGCTCCATGTGGCGCTCCGTCGTGAAGTAGGCGAGCCGCTTCTTCGCGCCGAGGAAGGCGCCGTCGGGGGCGATCAGCGCCTCGAAGGGCAGGTAGTTGAGCTGGCCGTACGGCAGCAGCAGCAGCAGGTCGGCCGCCTCGACGTGGGCGGCGACGGGGCCGATCAGCGCCTCGTACAGTTCGCCAAGAGTCTCGCGCAGCGCGCGGATGTTCTCGCGGTACCACGCGGGGTTGCCCGGCGCCTCCTCGGCGGCGGGGCCGAACCCCTTGCCCGTGGGCTCGCGGCGGCCGACGCGCTCGACCATCTCCTGCAGCCGGTCGCCGGCGCGCGCGAGCAGCACGTTCAGCTCCTTCCGGCCGATCGCGTGCTCCTTCCACTCGAGGAAGCCGGTCCGGTCGTAGACCCAGAGGAAGAGCCGGTTCTCGCCGACGAAGTAGACGACGAGCCTCGCGCCCTCCGGCGCCGCGCGCACGGCGCGGGCGGTCACGCGCGGGTCGAACTTGAGCCGCGCCTGCATGTCGGGGTCGCTCGCGGAGAGGCGCATCAGCTCGCGGGTGAGGTCCTTGTCGCGCGCGGCGATGAGGCGCGTGACGCGGTCGGCCTTCTCGCGGTTGCCCTGGCCGAGCGCCTCGCGGCGCTCGCGCTCGAGCCGCGCGATCTCGCCCTCGAGGCGGCGGTAGGCGTCCAGCGCGCCGCTGCCCGCGGTGAGGGCGGAGGTGTCGCGCGAGAGCACCTCGAACCGGGCGCGCGCGACGAATCCCTGCGCCTCCTCGACGAGGCGCAGCCGCCCCTCCCCCGGCGGCTCCTTCGCGATGATCCTCCCGAGCAGGCTCACCATCGACTCGTAGATCGTGACCTTGCTCTTCAGGAAACCCTCCTCGCTGACCGCGCTGCCGCTCAACGAGGCGCGCACCGTCTGGAGCACTTCGATCGCCGCGAGCCGCTCGGCGCGCGCCTCCGCGAGGTCGCCCGAGGCCTCGGCGATGCGACTCCTCAGGTGGCGCAACTGCCACAGGGCGTCCTTCGCGCCGCTGCCCTCGACCAGCCGTCCCGCCTCCGCGGCCACGTTCGCGGCGGCGGCGAGGTCGCCCTGGCCGAGCGCGACCGCGGCGAGGTCGGTGAGGACCTCCCCCTCGGCGAGCCGCGCCCCCGACTGCCTCGCGAGACCCAGCGCCTCCTGCCCGCGCTCCGCGGCCTTCCGGAACTGCGCGGCGGCGGCCTCCATCTGCCCCTGCTCCGCGTCCTGCTCCCCGAGCAGCCGGCAGCCGGCGGCGATGCGCTGCAGCGCCCCCATGACGAAGCGCGTGTGGCCCATCTCGCGGCTCGAGACGAGCGCCCCCTCGTACTCGGCGACGCTCGCGGCGTAGGCGCCAAGCGCGCTGTGGATCTCGGCCCGGTTGAAGCGGATCGCCGTCAGGATCTGCTTCTCCCCGATCGACCGCGCGAGGGTCTCGGCGGCGTCGAGGTCCTCCGTCGCGGCGGCGTAGTCCCCGAACTGGATGCGGTCCTTCGCGCGGTTGCTGCGCACGGCCGCCTGCCCCCACGCGTTCGACAGGTCCGCCCAGATCGCGAGGGCGGCGTCGTGCTCGCGGAAGGTCGCCGCGGCGTCGCCGAGCTTGGAGAACAGGTTCGCGAGCGACTGGCGCAGGTTCGCGCAGGCCCAGTCGTTGTCCACCTCGCTCGCGAGGCCGAGCGCGCGCTCGTAGATCGCCCGCGCCCCCTCGAGGCGCCCCAGGTAGCTCTCCGCGTCGGCGAGCCCCTGCAGCGCGTTGATCGCCTCGCCGCGCGCGTTCGCGCCCTGCGCGAGCGCGAGCGCCTCCGTGTAGCGCGCCTTCGCGAGGTCGTATCCGCCCTCGAGCAGCCGCGCGTTGCCGATGGCGTTCAACACCGTGGCGACCTGCGACGGGCTGTTGAAATCGGCGTGGCGCGCGAGCGCGAGCGCCTGGTCGTACCAGGGGAAGGCCTCCGCGAGCCGGTACTCCCCGGAATAGTGGTTGCCCATGTCCCGCAGGCAGCGCACGACGAGCGCCCTGTCCTCCGCGGTGCGGGCCAAGGCGAGCGCCTCCTCCGCCCTCCTCCGCGCCTCCTCCCACTTGCCCCGCGTCGCGTAGGTGCCGCCGAGCACGAGCAGCGTGTCGGCCTGCCCCCAGACGAACCCCGTCTCCCTGCGCAGCGCGAGCGCCCGCTCGAGGTCGGGCAGCGCGCCCGCGAAGTCCGCGAGGATTCCGCGGAGCGCGCCCCGGCAGCGCAGCGCCCACGCGAGGTCGTCCTTCGCCTCCGACGCCGTGCGCAGCTCGACGAGGCGGTCGCAGATCGCGATGGCCTCGCGGTACTCGTAGAGCGTCCAGCGCAGCGACATCGTCGCCTCGAGCACCTTGAGCTCGCGCTCGCGGTCCTGCGCCGCCGTGGCGACGCGGCCCGCCTCGAGGTAGTAACCGAGCGCGCGGCGCGGGTTGCCCCCCGCCTCCGCCAACTCGCCCATCTTGATCAGCGAGTCCGTCTCTCCCGCGCGGTCGCCGAGCGCCCGGCGCGCCGCGAGCGCCTCCTCGTGCTTCGCGATCGCCGCTTCGTGCTCGCCGAGGCTCAGGTGCAGCTCCGCGAGTCCCGCGAGCGTCTCGGCCTCCGCGCGCCGGTCGCCGATCGCGCGGCGCAGTTCGAGCGCCTTGTCGAACGCCGGCAGCGCGAGGCGCAACTCGCCCAGGTCGCGGTGGTGCGCGCCGAGCTTGTCCCAGGCCTCCGCCTCCCCGCGGCGCAGCCCCATGCGATGGCAGACCTCGGCGCAGCGCGCGTAGCTCGCCGCCGCCTCGGTGTTGCGGCCGAGCCTGCCGTGCAGCCGCGCGGTCGCGAGCGCCATCGCCTGCGCGCCGTCGGTGTCGTCCGCGGTCTCGTAGAGCGCCGCGGCGCGGCCGTAGACCTCGATCGCCTCGTCGTAGCGCGACAGGGCCTCCAGCACTTCGGCGACGTTGCGCTGCGTGATCGCGCGCGTGCGCGGCGGGAGCGAATGGTCGCGCTCCATCTCCTCCACCGCGCGCAGGTCGTCGAGCGCCGGGCCGTATCGACCGAGCGCCCTCGCGGCGCTCGCCCGGTTCGTCAGGCAGTAGTTCGCGCCCAGGAGCGCGTCCGCCCTCGGCGGATCGATCGCCCGGAACCGCGCGAGCGCCTCGTCGTAGGCGGCGATGCACTCCTCGGCGCGGTTCTGCCGTGCGAGCACGAAGGCGAGCGCGAAGTGCCCCCACGCGACCGCGCCCGGGTCCCAGGCGAGCGTCGCCGCCTCGATCGAGTAGGAGGCGACGCGGAGGCCCCGCTCCGACGCCGCCAGGCGCTGGGCCTGCCCGCGCCAGTAGGCGGCGAACTCCGAAAGGCTGTGCAACTCCGGGTCGAGCCCGCGCAGCCAGGCCATGCGCGCCTCCGCGCCCGGCAGCGCGTCGAGTCGCGCGGCGGCCTCCTCGGCGCTGCCGTGCGCGCCGTTGAGCACCCACGTCGCGAAGACCTCAGCGATGCTCCAGTCCATGCCGACATACTTCCCCGGGTAGCAGAGGACGTACCGGAGGAAGTCGAGCACCTCCTCGCGCGTCGCCTTCGCCATGATCTCGGGGAAGGCGCGCCCCTTGAACCTGCCGCGACCCGGCGTCGCGAGGTCCTTCGTGTATTCGGCAGCGCCGGCGATGTCCTTCCGCATCAGATCGAGCGCCCGGTCGAGGATCTCGGGCGAGTCCGACCGCGAGAGGAAGCGGAAGTGCGTGTAGAGTCCGTCCCGCGACAGGTTCAGCAGGCCGACCCGCGTCTTCGCGAGTTCCCAGAGGATCGTGTGCCGCGCGACCTTCGGCACGAGCAGCTTCAATTCGAGCAGGTCGCCTGGGACGACGCCGGCCGCGGCCGCCGCCGCGCCGAGCGTCACCCTCCCCCGCGCCCCCTCCGCCAAGACCTCGATCACCTGCCCGCGCCCGGTCTGCGCGTGCTCGCGGTTCCCTTCCTTGCGGTTGCACGAGTAGAGGTCGCCCCGCGAGTCGAGCACGACGCCGTCGTCGGCCCCGTAGCCGAGCACCACCTCACGCACGTTCCCCTCGCCGGGCAGCACTTCCTCGATCGGGACGTAGACGCTCTCCTCGACGCGCTCGACCTCCTGCGCGGCCGCCGCCGCCAGGAGCGCGAGGAGCGTGATCATCCGGCGCTTCATCGCGCGCATTCTCCCCTATCGCGGTGGATTCGGGGGGGGCCGGGGGGGCCCGCGACTACCTCCAGAGCGCGCGCCCCTCGATGCGCCGCCAGATCACGTCGAGGGCGGGGATCACGAAGAGGGTCAGGGAAACGAGGCCGCCCTGCCTCGGGGTCGCGATGCGCTTCGCGACATCGGCGCCGGTGGCGAGCATGATCGGCATCAGGCCGAGGACGTTCGTGCCGACGGTCATCCGCAGCGGCCGCACCCGATGCGCCGCCGCCTCGACGGCGACCGGCAGCAGGTCCGCCGGCGTGCGCAGGCGGCCCGCGTGCCGGGCGGCCTGGTAGCCCTCGTCGAGGTAGACGACCATCACCGACGTCGTCTCGGCGGCGACGCCGACGAGCGCGATCATGCGGACCTAGGCCGCGATCGACGTGTTGAAGCCGAGGAGCGACATGAGCCAGACCGAGCCGACCAGCGCGAAGGGGACCGAGCTCATGACGAGCAGCGCCTGCGTCGCGCCGCGGAAGTTCAGGTAGAGGATCCCGAAGATGATCAGCAGCGTCAGCGGGATCACAACCTTGAGCCGCTCGCGGCTGCGCTCGAGGAACTCGTACTGCCCCGTACAGAGATGCCGGCAACCGCACGTTCTTCCCGCCGATCGCGACGGCGCGATCGACGAAGGCGAGTTCGTAAAAGGCCGCGACCACCTGCGCTTGCAGCGCGAACTTCGCATCCTCGATCCGCCGCCGCGCCGCGATCGCCTGCTCCATCGCCGCCTCCCCCGCCCGGTCGAGCTTTCCGGTGAAGGGAATCATCTGCGAGACGCCGAGCGTCGTGCGATCCCACCGCGTCATCCGGCCCTTCGAGAGGAGCCGGTCGAACGAAAAGTCCGGATCGTCGTAGGACGTCGCCCGCGGGGTGCGCTCAAGCGCCGCCTTCCAGTCGAAGTAGGCGCGCTCGATGCCCGCGTTCGAGAGGAACGCGCAGTGGAGGAGGTCGGGCAGGCCCGCGCGGTCGGGGAGCGAGGGCGGCGATCCATGCGATCAGGCGGAGGGAGGGAAGCGCCGGCAGTCGGACGTTCGCGCCGCGCCGGCGCAAGCCCCGTGCCCGCGCCGTGCGCGGCGAGCCCGCCGGATCCGCCACCGACAGCCGGCGCGATGACCCGGGACGGGGCAATTCGCGCGCTCCTGTTCGCGGTGCCGGGGGCCTTCCCGCGCGGCGACATCACCGGTCGCCCCCCCCGCGCCCCTCCGGCGCGCCGCCCACGATGCCGTCCGCGCGCAACTGCTCTTCGTTCGCCAGATCCGCGAGCGTACCCTCCGGATTGTCGTACCAGCCCGGGTCCCCGGGCCCCTCCAACCTCTCGCGCACCTTCAGGATCGTGAACATGCCGCCCATCGTCACGTAACCGAAGGGGCCCGGACCGCCCATCATCGGGATGCTGTTGGGCGGGATCGTCACCCCTTCGCCATGTTCGTCCATGCCGGCCTGGCCCATGTCGAAGAGCGCCGGCACATGATCGCCGACGCGCTCGTCGAACTCCGTCGGATCGACGCCGACGAGGTTCGGAATGCCGTGGCCCATCTGGTTCATGATGTGATGCGTCATGTGGCAATGGAGCGCCCAGTCGCCCGGGTTGTCGGCGACGAACTCGATCGTCCGCGTCGAGCCCACCGGGACGAGCACCGTCGTCTCGGGCCACTGTCCCGCCTCCGGGATCGCGCCGCCGTCGGTCGCGACCACCTTGAAGGAGACGCCGTGCAGGTGCATCGGATGGTGGTCCATCGCCGACAGGTTGCCGAAGCGGATCCGGACGCGCTCGCCGAGCCTCGCGACGATCGGCGACGTTCCGGGGAAGGCCTTCCCGTTCAGCGTCAGCACGTTGAAATCGCTCATCTCGTTCGGGTCGGGGCGCCGCGCGCCGGGGCGGATCGCCCACTCGCTCAACATGTAGACGTAGTCGCGGTCGGGCGGCGGACCCGCGGGCGCGCGCGGATGGACGACGATCATCCCCATCAACCCCATCGCCATCTGCGTCATCTCGTCGTGGTGCGAGTGGTACATGAAGGTGCCCGCGCGCGGGAACGTGAATTCGTAGCGGAAGGTCTCGCCCGCCTCGATGACCCGCTGCGACAGCGCGCCGACGCCGTCCATGCCGTTCGGAACCGGCAGGCCGTGCCAGTGCACCGTCGTCGGGTCGTGCAGGCGGTTCGTCACGTAGATCCTCACCCGGTCTCCCTCGACCGCCTCGATCGTGGGGCCATGCACCTGTCCGTTGTAGCCCCAGCACTCGGCGACGAGCCCCGGGGCGAATTCGTGGCGGACCGGTTCCGCGATCAGATGAAAGACCTTGACGCCGTCGACCACGCGAAACGCGAGCGTGGCGCCGTCGGGGGTGACCGAGGGCCGGTAGCCGTCGGAGGTCGGGGGGGGCGGCGGCTCGTCGGCGCGCGCCGTCCTTGCGACAAGGCTGGCGAGCGCCGCCGCGATCGCACCCCGTTCGATGAACTCTCGTCGTGTCGTCATTTCAATGCTCCTTCCGGGATCCTTCGTGGCCGGACACGGCGGGCTCCGGCGCCGCGACGCCGCCGGGCGCGCGGTAGCACCCCGCCGCGAGTTCCTCGAGGTCGAGGCGCGCCCGCCAGGCGAGGCGCAGCGTCTCGACGTACTCGCGCTCCGCGTCGAGCTCGTCGCGCCGGGCGAGCAGCACCTCGAACGCGCCGACCTGCATCGCGTTGTACTCGGCGAGCGTTTCGCGCAGCAGCTTGCCGCGCAACGGCAGGTAGGTCTCGCGCAGGTAGACGGAGCGGTCGCGCAACGAGCGGGCGCGCTCGCGGTAGGTGCGCGCGGCGGAACGTATCTCCACCGCGAGGGAGACGTGGTGCGAGAGGCGTTGCCGGAGGAGCGCGGCAGCCTTCGCGCGCCGGGCGTGCCCCGCATCGAGCAGCGGGATGCCGATCTGCACTCCGGGCCCCGGACCCCACTCGCTTCCCCCCGACTCGCGCTTCGCGACGAGGCCCGCCTCAAGGTCGGGGAAGATCGCCTCCCAGTGCTCGACCCTCGCCGCGCGGGCGGCGGCGTCGATCCTGGCGCGGCTTGCGACGAGGTCGAGACTGCTTCCGATCGCGCGGCTCTCGGCACGGTCGAGGTCGAGCCCCGAGCCGACGTCGTCGCCGAGGCTGCCGGCGATCCGCCACTCCGTCGCACTCCCCCAGAGGCCGAGCAGGACCCCGAGCGGCTCCTCCGCCTCGACCGCTTCGGCCTCGGCGGCAGCAAGGTCGATCCGGGCACGCGCCTCGCTGGTCTCCTCCGCAGTCAGCTTGGGTGCGGTGACGTTTCCCGCCGCGTGGAGGCGGCGCATCAGATCGTGGGAGGCGACCGCCGCGCCCAGCGACTTGGTCCGCGCGGCGACGAGGCGTTGCGCGGCGCGCAAGTCCACGAAGGCCCTTCGCACGTCGAAGGCGAGCGCGACCAGATCTCGGGCGACCTCCGCCTGCGCCTCCTCGAGGGCGGACTCGGCCATGCGCAGGCGCAGCGGACGGAGGAAGAGGTCGATCAGGGAGCGGGTCAGCCCCAGCTCGAACTCGTTGCCCCCCGTGAAGAGCTTCGCATCTGCCGAAAGGACCGGATTGTCGAGCAGCCCCGCCTGCACGAGATCGGCGCGCGCGATCCCGAGGCGTTCGTAGCCCTCGCGGACACGCCGGTTGTTGAGCAGCGCGATCTTGACGGCGGCGGCCTCGTCGATCTCGCCGCGGAGCATCTCCGCGACCGTGCCGTCGATCGTCCCGTCGTCGGGGGCCCCGGATCGCGGCGGCGCGGCCTCGCCGATCCTCGCGCGCGCCTCCTGCCGCACGGATTCGACGTCGGCGTCGCTCCTCGCCGCGATGAGGGCCGGAGAGGTGCAGCCTGCGAGCAGGATCGGCAGGAGCCAGACGGATCCTCTCATCGCCCCTCCCCCTCCATCCCGTGGCCGCGGTGGCCGCCGTCCGGACGCGGGGGCGGTGCAGGACGTGCTACGAGAGCCCGTGACGGCTCGCGCGCCGGTGCCTCCTCCGCCCGCGGCGATGCGGGGTGCGAGGCGGGAGGCTCCGGCATCGGCGGCGGCGACGCGCAGGCGCCGAGCAGGAGCAGGAACGGGATGAACAGGCGCATGACGAGGTCCTTTCGTTGCATCCACTTCCAAGGACGGACGGGCAGCCCCCGCGTTACGGCAAGCGTGTAGGATTCCCTTGAATGACCGGGGACGGGCCCGCGCCCGACGTGCTGTCCCTGCTGGTGGACAACCACCGGCAGTTCCGGGCGTTCGTCGCGCGGCGGGTCGGCAGCAGCGAGGACGCCGAGGACATCCTCCAGGCCGCCTACGTGAAGTCCGTGGAGCGGGGAGGGGAGCTGCGGGAGAGCGAGAGCGCGATCGCGTGGTTCTACCGCCTGCTGCGCAACGCCGTCGTCGACCACTACCGGAGTCGCGACGTCGCGGATCGTGCGCTCGAAACCGTGGGGTGGAACCTGCCGGAGGCGCCGGAGCCGGAGGTCGTGGGAGCCCTCTGCCGCTGCATGCACGCGTTGCTTCCGACGCTGAGGCCCGGGTATGCCGAGATCCTGCGCCGCGTCGATCTCGAGGAGGGCGAGATCCCCGCCGCCGCAGAGGCGATCGGCATCAGTGCCGGGAACGCGCGCGTCCGGCTCCACCGGGCGCGCAAGGCGCTGCGGCGCGAACTCGAGCGGTCGTGCGGAACCTGCACCGAGCACGGATGCCTCGACTGCACCTGCGGCGGCGGGGTGTAACGCTTCGGCGCGGACCCCGTCCGCCGGGGTGGCCGCTCGGCTCGCGGCGACTGGAGAATCACGATGAACCATCCCCACACGCACCCGACCCTCGACCCCGTCTGCGGCATGGCCGTGGACCCCGCGACCTCGCTCGCGGCGGAGCACGGCTCTCATGCCTACCACTTCTGCAGCGCCCGCTGCCTCGAACGCTTCCGCGCCGATCCGGGCGCGTATCTCGCGACAGGTCCCGCGGTGCCGCCGGCCGCGGGCGGCACCGGAGCCACCTACACCTGCCCGATGCATCCGGACGTGCGGAGCGACAGGCCCGGCGCCTGCCCGAAGTGCGGCATGGCGCTCGAACCGGTGGTCTCCCGGCCCGGCGAGGAGCCCTCGGGTGAGTTGCGGCAGATGGGCCGTCGCTTCCGCGCAGGGCTCGCGCTGACGCTCCCGCTCTTCGTGATCGCGATGACGGAAATGCTCCCCGGCTTTCCGCTCTCGCACGGCCTCTCCGCCTGGCTGCAGATGCTGCTCGCCACCCCGGTCGTGCTCTACGCGGGCTGGCCGTTCTTCGAGCGGGGTTGGGCCTCGATCCTGAACCGCAGCCCGAACATGTTCACGCTGATCTCGCTCGGGGTGGGCAGCGCCTATCTCGCCAGCCTGGCCGCGGCTCTCTTCCCGGACCTCTTCCCCGATTCCTACCGCACCGCGGAGGGCCGCCTTCCCACCTACTTCGAGGCGGCGGCCGTAATCACCACGCTCGTGCTGCTCGGGCAGGTTCTCGAGCTCCGCGCCCGCTCGCGCTCGTCCGACGCACTTCGAGCGCTGCTCGATCTCGCCCCGCCGCACGCGACCCGCATCGGCGGTGACGGCGTCGAGGAGCGGGTGCCGCTCGCCGGGGTGGAGGTCGGCGACCGGCTCCGCGTGCGGCCCGGCGAGAAGGTACCCGTGGACGGAAGCGTCGCCGAAGGCGCGACGCACATCGACGAGTCGATGATGACCGGCGAGTCGATGCCGGTTGCCAAGCGCCCGGGGGACGCCGTCACCGGGGGCACCGTGAACGGCCTCGGCACGTTCCTGATGATCGCGGAGAAGGTCGGCGCCCGGACGCTGCTCGCCCGGATGGTCCGGACCGTGAGCGAGGCACAGCGTTCGCGCCCCCCGATCCAGCGCATGGTCGATGCCGTGGCGGGTTGGTTCGTGCCTGCGGTCGTGCTCGTCGCGGGGGCGACCTTCGCGGCCTGGCTCGCACTCGGTCCCTCGCCCGCGTTCAGCCACGCCCTGCTCGCCGCGGTCTCCGTCCTGATTATCGCGTGCCCCTGCGCGCTCGGGCTCGCGACGCCGATGTCGATCATGGTCGCCGTCGGGCGCGGGGCCCAGTCCGGGATCCTCATCCGCGATGCGGAGGCGCTCGAGACCTTCGAGCGCGTCGACACGCTCGTCGTCGACAAGACCGGGACGCTGACCGAGGGCAAGCCCCGGCTCGTCGCGATCCGTCCGCGGGAGGGCCGCCCCGCCCACGAACTCCTCGCACTCGTCGCCGGACTCGAACAGGGGAGCGAACATCCGCTGGGCGCCGCCATCGTCGAGGCGGCGCGGGAGAAGGGTCTCGCGTTCGGGAAGCCCGCGCAGGTCCATGTGCGGCCGGGACGGGGCATCGAAGGGGAGGTGGACGGCCACAGCGTCGCTCTCGGGAACGAGCGACTCATGCGCGAGCGCGGCATCGCCATCGACAACGCCAGCGAACACGAGGCCCAGGGGGCGACCATCATCCACGTGGCCATCGACGGGGACTATGCGGGGCTCCTCGCTGTGGCCGACCCGATCAAGGAGACCACCCCCGAGGCCCTGCGCCAACTCCGCGCGGAGGGGCTCGCCATCGTGATGGTGACCGGCGACAGCCGCACCACCTCCGAGGCGGTCGCGAATGGTCTCGGCATCGACCGCGTCGAGGCCGAGGTACTCCCCGATCGCAAGGGCGAGATCATCCGCGCAATGCTCGCGAAGGGGCGGTGCGTCGCCATGGCGGGCGACGGGGTCAACGACGCGGCCGCCCTCGCCCTCGCCAGCGTCGGGATCGCGATGGGGACCGGGACGGACGTCGCGATGGAGAGCGCTGGCATCACGCTCGTGAAGGGCGACCTCCTCGCGGCCGCGCGTGCGCGCCGCCTCAGCCGCGCGACGATGCGAAACATCCGCCAGAACCTCTTCTTCGCGTTCGCCTACAATGTGCTGGGCATCCCGCTGGCCGCGGGTGCGCTCTTCCCCGCGCTCGGACTCCTGCTGACGCCGATGATCGCGAGCGCCGCGATGAGCCTCAGCTCCGTCTGCGTGATCGTCAACGCGCTTCGCCTCCATCGCGCGCGTCTTTGACGGCGGTCTCGGGGGGGCGCGGGGGGGGGCCGCCTGCACGCTCCCCCCTCACCGCGCCCGCTTCGCGGCTTCCCGGAACCACCGGTCGAGTTCCTCGCGCTGTTCCTCGGAGAGCCGCGCGTCCCCGTGCATGCGCAGGTAGATCTCGAGCGGCATCTTGCCGCGCTTGACCTCGCGCGCCGCCTCCTTGAGGTACTCCCGCTGGTCCTCGGCCTCCTCGGTCCCGATGGTCGAGAAGTTCAGCGCGGCGCGCCCCTCCACGACGTCGCCGCCGATCAGCCAGGAGAAGGGCGCGATCTGGCTGTACCAGGGCCAGCGGGTCTCGTAGGAGTGGCAGTCGTAGCAGCTCGTGCGCAGCAGGCGCGCCACGCCCTCGGGCGGCGCGAATCGCGCCTCGAGGGTCGCGCCCCGGTCGAACTCGGGCGCGGTCCGGTCCGGCCGCACGAACTGGATCGCCACGAAGGCGACGAACAGGAGGAGGAACAGGCGCTTGAAGAAGCGTTTCATCGTAGGGCTCCCGGGGGAGGCGACAGCGCCTCCCCCCTCGGACTGCGCGAACGCTCCCGGCTAATGGTGATCGTGACCCCCGTGGTCCATCGGCTACTCCTCCTTGGGCGCCTTGGCCGCGAGCTCCTTCGCCTTCTTCAGCGCCGCGACCGGGTCCTCCTTCACGCCCTCCACGCCATCGGGCGACGAGAGCCGGATCAGGTCGTCGCCGACGAGGCAGAAGACGTTGCTCGCGACGGGCTCGTCGGTGATCGGGCAGACCCGGTTCCCCACGTCACGGACCTTCGGGTTGGTCGCCTTCGCCAACGTGATCTGCGCCTCCGCGCGGGCCTCGTCGGCGCACCCCTTGCAACAAATCGCGATTTCGTAGCCCTGGAGCACGACCGTGGGCGGCTCCTTCGGGATGGCCTCGCCGGTGACAGGGCAGACCGTGTTGCCGGCCTTCTTGACCGTCGGGTAGGCCGCCTCGTGCGCCCTCTCCGGGTCCTGCCGGATCTTCTTGTTGCAGGCGACGCAGCAGACGTAGATGCGCCCCATCGGCGTGTCGACGAAGAGCTTCCTCGACGCCTTCTTGCCCATGATCGGGCAGTTCGTGTTGGGAAAGGCCGGGACGGTGACGGCGGGGACCGCGGCGGCCTCCTTCGGTTTGGGATCCTCCGCTACCGTCGCGACGGCGGCGAGCGCAAGCGCGACGGTCATGGGCGTGAATCGGTACATGTCATTCTCCTCGCAAGGGCGGGGCGCCCGTGGGCGCATCTCCGCCGGACTCGGTTCGGTCGGGACGAGCGCCTCC
>Ga0187893_10001457_pt1 | contig 56484 bp, 60 predicted proteins | sample MA1701074metaG_FD_139574 | JGI IMG/M metagenome (GOLD analysis project Ga0187893, IMG submission 139574) | White microbial mat communities from a basaltic lava cave in the Kipuka Kanohina Cave System on the Island of Hawaii, USA - MA170107-4 metaG ...
GAGCAGCAGCGCCGCGTCGTAGGCGCGCAGCGCACCCGGGCGGTCGCCGAGCTGCACGCGCAGTTGAGCCTCGCGCTGGGGCAAGGCAGGGTCCTTCGGCACCGCGGTGCGGCCGCGCTCGATGGCGCGCAGGGCGGCCTTCAGGTCGCCGCGCACGGCGTGGCACTCGGCCAGCGCCTCGTAGGCCATGGCGTAGGCGGGCTGGTAGCGAATGGCGCCCTCGAAGTGGGGCGCCGCCTCGGCGTGGCGCTTCAGCCCCAGCAGGGCGCGGCCGAGGTAGTAGTGGACCTCGAAGCTCTCGATCCTGCGCTTCAGCAGCTCGCGGAAGTTCCTGGCGCTGCCGGCAAAGTCCTTCTCGCGCAGCTTGATCAGCCCCTCACGGATCAGCCGGTTGGCCGCCTTGAAGTCCTCGATCATGTCCTTCGGATCGGCGCCCGGCGACGAACCCTGTCCGGGTGCGCCGGCCCCCAGATAGCCCAGGGCGCCCAGCTTCTCGATCAGCTCGGGTGGAACGCTGGCGGCACCCGAGTCCGGCCTCGTGCCGCGCGCGCGCTCGGCGTCGAGGTGTTTCCCGAGGGCGGCGCGCATCGCCTCCGCGCGCGACGCCTGGCCTTGGGCGAGGTTTCGAAGCTCGCCCGGGTCGGAATCGAGGTCGTACAGCTCAGGGCGCGGCGCCTGGATGTACTTGAAGCGGCCCTCGCGCAGCGTGCGCAGATCGCTCCAGCCGAAGTGCAGCAGGGGCATCAGCGACTCGGCGTAGGCCGGCTCCTCGCGCGGCGCGGCCCCGCCTCGCAGCGGCGGCGCCAGGCTGCGACCGGAGATCGAGGCGCCTGCGGGGAGCGGGACTCCCAGCAGGTCGAGGGCCGTCGGCAAGAGGTCCACGGTCCGCGCCACGCTGGTCAGGCGCGTTCCCGGCGCGATCCCAGGCCCCCGCAGGATCAGCGGCACGCGCAGCGTCGCCTGGTAGACGAAGAAGCCATGGGCGCTTTCGCTGTGTTCCCCCAGGGACTCACCGTGATCCGAAGTGACGATCAGCAGCGTGTCCTCGCGCAACGAGAGTCGTTGCAGGGCGGCGTCGAGGCGGCCGATCAGCTCGTCGCTCCAGGCCACTTCCCCGTCGTAGGGCCGGCCGGCATAGCGGGTGGCGTACGGCTCGGGCGGCTCGTAGGGATCGTGGGGGTCGTAGAAGTGCAGGAACAGGAACAGCCGCTCGCCCCTGGGCGCCTTCTCCAGCCACTCGATAGCCTCGGGGAGCACGACGTCGCCCCGCTTCTGGAGGGTGTTGAGGAAGCGCGCGTCGTCGGCGTCGGCCTCGAACTTGTCGGAGAAGAGGTCGAAGCCGCGAGCGAGCCCCGACTGCCTCGAGAGCACGATGGACGAGACGACGCCCGCGGTCCGGAAGCCGGCCGCCTTCAGCGTCGGCGCCAGCAACGGAATGTCGTCGGCGAGGGCAGGCGAGACGTTGTCACGGATCCCGTGCAGGGTGGGCAGCAGCCCGCTGAACAGCGACGAGTGGGACGGGCGCGTCAGCGGCACGTGGGCCATGGCCTCTGGCGCCCAGGCTCCCTCGCGCGCGATCCTGTCGAGGACCGGCGTCGCGACCTGGCGGCTGCCGTAGACGCCCAGGCGGTCCGCGCGCAGGGTGTCGATGGTCACGAGGACGAGGTGGCGCGCGGCCTTCGGCGACGCGGGACCGCTTCCCCGACAACCCGCCGCAGCCAGGACGAGCGCGGCGGCGACCGCCCGTTTCACCGGGACTCCCCGGTCTCGACCGGCAGCGCGGGGTCGCTGCACCACTCGCTCCACGAGCCGGCATACAGCCGGCCCCGCAGGCCCGCCACCTCGAGAGCGAGCAGGTCGTGGCACGCGGTGATGCCTGAGCCGCAGTAGACGATCGGCGCCTGCCGCTCCGCGCCGAGCCCGGCGTACCGCTCGCGCAACGCGGCTGGCGGGAGGAACACCGGCACCGCGTCGTGGGTGAGGTTCCCCGAGTAGGGCGCGCTGCGAGCGCCCGGCACATGACCGGCCCGCGGATCGATGGGCTCGACCTCGCCGCGATAGCGCTCGGCCGCTCGCGCGTCGAGGACCAGCGCGTCCGGTTCGCGGGCGAGCATCTGCGCCTTCGTGAGCACGAAATCGGGGCGCAGCCGCGCGTCGAACGCCGCCGGTGTGGCCTTCGGCTCGTCGCTGGTGATGGGTCGGCCCTCGGCCAGCCACTTCACGATCCCGCCGTCCAGGACCGCGACGTCGTCGTGGCCGTGGGCCCGCAGCAGGTACCACAGCCGGCCCGCGACGGCGCCCGCCTGGTCGTCGTAGGCCACGACACGCGTGCCTGCGCCGATCCCCGCCGCGCCCATGACCCGCGACACCTGCGACGGGTCCGGCCACGGATGGCGGCCGTACGCTCCGCCTCGCCGCCCGCCGGGAGCGGCGAGGTCGGCCTCCGCGTCGAGGAAGACCGCTCCCGGCAGGTGTCCGCTCCGGTAGGCGTCTCGACCCTTGCGGGCCGGGTCGAGGTACCAGCGCACGTCGACGACGCGCAGCCCAGGCTCGCTGAGACGGGCCGCCAGCCAGTCGGTGCTGACGATCGGCGGCAGCACGCTCTACTTGCTGAGCCCCTTCAGCAAGGGCGAGTCGACCCTCTTGAACCCCGCGGGGATCTCCCAGACCGAGGCTGGAATCGGGCCCTTCTTGATCTCGGTGACCTCGCTCGTGGTCTCGGAGTTCCGCCCCAGGACGGACACGCTGGTGCGGCTGGACAGGGGAATGCCGCGCATGTCCTTGAACTTGGCCTGCATCTCTTCCATGCCCGGGGCCATGGCCATGGAGCCCATCATCTGGCGCATGCTCTCGGCGAACTCCTTGTAGCCGTCCCACGCCTGCTGCGGGTAGGGCACCGAGGCCGCCAGGCATTCTTCGGTGTTCGAGATCTTGCCGATCGACACCGACCAGGTCTCGCAGGCGTATCCGGCCACGTTGCGGGTGGCCCCGGTCTTCTTGACGTCGATCGTCGCGGCCAGCCCGCCCATCATGCCCTGCATCTTCTCGCGCATCGCCGGCGGCATGTTTTTCATCTGTTGCTCGGCCTGCTTCCGCTGCGCCTCCATCTCCTTCATCTTCGACTGGAGCTGCGCCTGCATGTTCTGGATGTCCTGGCGCGTGATCACGGAATAGGTGCGCTTCTTGCCGTCGATCATGGTCAGGGTCCCGGTCTTGAGGTCCGCCATGAACTCCTGGCCCTCCCTCCTTGCCTGAGCAAAGTCCGAGGATAGCACGCTAGAATTCCGGGCCATGCCGAAGCCCGAGCGCCACGTGCTGGTGTGCACCAACACGCGCCCACCCGGCAACCCGAAGGGGTCTTGCGGCGAGAAGGGCTCCGAAGAGGTCTTCGATGCGCTGAAGGCGCTGGTCAAGGAGCGTGGCCTGGGTGGACGCGTGATCGTGAACCGGACGAGCTGCTTGAAACACTGCAGTCACGGCATCACCGTCGCGGTCCAGCCCGACAACGTGTGGTACGGCGGCGTGACCGGCGACGACCTCCCGGAGATCTGCTCGGCGCAGCTCGAGGCCGGTCAGTCCATCGAGCGACTGCTGATGCCCGACATCCCGTGGGAGTGACTACTTCCGCAGCGTGAGACGCCGGCCGAGAGCCGGGTTGATCCGCACCAGCTCCTTCACGAACACCCCGATTTCCACCTGGCCGTCCCGCAAGAACTGGTTCACCTCACGCGCGAACTCCACCACGACGGAGCGCGAAGCCTCACGATGGATGACCGTGCGCTTGTGGAGCCGGCCGTCGCCGATCAGTCGCTTCACCAGGCTGACCCGCGAGGGGCTCCACAGGCGATAGCCCTTCTTGTTGCGCGGCGGCTCGGCGACCTTGCCCGCGTAGAGCCAGTTCAGCAGCGTCTGCTTGCTGACCTTCAGCTCGTGGGCCACCTCGAGGGTGGTCAGGTACTTCATCTGGGGAGCCGACGCGATTCTGGCCCATCGCCGGCGCGCGCGTCAACGAAGGTGCGACCCCTAGCGCGACAGCACGAGCGCTCCGCGCCAGGTCACGCCGGTGGCGAGGTTGCGCGCGCCGAACACGAAATCGGCGTCGACCTGGACAGCCAGGCCGTGGCCAAGCTTCACGATCGCCGATGGTCCGCAGTAGGTGTAGGTCACGCGGTCGCTGACGCCCACGGGCGAGCCAATGGGCGTGTCCTTCGGCGCGTGGGAGTATGGTTCGACGCCGCGCAGGCTCGCGGCGAGCGCGAGCCCGCGCGTGGCGTTCCAACCGATCTGGGCGCCGTACAGGAACCCATCGGTCAGCCCGCCGCTTCTGTGCTGGTGCCCCAGCTCGACGAACCCCCAGCCCGAACCCCCGGCGAACGAGCGGCCGACGCTTGCGATGGCTTCCGCCTCCCACACGCCGCTGCCGGTCGGCAACAACCCGCCGGCGCGCGTCTCGTCTCCGGTGGGCGCCTGGACGATGGCCCTTGTCGCGAAGAGCCACGGCCCGGATCGCCCGAGTTGGTACTGCGCGCCGATACGCAGGTCGCCGAAGCCATCCTCGCGAGCGAAGGCTTCCAGGTCGGAGGATCGCCACGCGGGCACGTCCCCGATCAGGGTCAGGCGGTCGCCAACACCCCACGCGACGTAGAGTCCGCTGCCCTGCTTCACGAAGTCCGGGATCCCGAAGACGGTGCCGTCGGGCTGGGCGAGCCTGTTGCTGTCGAGGAACTCGTAGCTGAGCTTCGCGTACAGCTTGCCCTTCCCCACCGGCCACGGTCCCGCCTGTGCCGAGGGCGCGAGCAGGAGCAGTGCGGCGGCGGCCAGCCGGGTGCGTTTCATCGCAGCTCTCCGATCCCGATCGGGATGCGGAACGGCCGGCACCAGATGATGACGTGCGTGAACTGCGTGGCGGCGTGGGGCAGCGCGTACGCCTGGGCGCCGGTGCGCTGCGCGAGGGGGGCCACGAACAGGTCGCGGGACATGTCGAGGCTGGTGCCGCGCGCGAGGTACACGTCATTGTTCGAGTTGTCGATGCGGAAGTCGCTCGAGAACTCGACGCGGTGCTGCGATCCCTCGCGCACGATGAGCACCGTGCCGGCCGCGCTGTGCCCGTTCGCTCCGCGGAGTGAGGCCGTGCGCAGGACCGTGACGCTCGGCGCAGGCGTCGGCGAAACGGCTGGGGTCGGGCTCGGAGCCGGAGCGGGTGACGGCATGCCCGCCGGGGGTGGGGCGCTGGGGCCCACGGGCGATGCGCCACCCCGGCAGGAAGCGCCAGTGAGTGCGAGCAGGGCGATCGCGGCGAGGCGTGACATGGGCGGTACGACCTCCTTGGCCCGGGTAACGCACCGGCGCGCGGCGCGATTCCCCAGCCCCCGCCGGCGTGGCACAATCCGCGCGCCGCGGGTGCGGCGGGAATAGGAGGGGCCTCCCGTCGTTCCCTCGAACGACGGGGTGCCTGCCAGGCCCTTGAACCGAGACGAGAGGTTCGAGTCGGAGGCGCTGCCGCAGTGGAGGAGCCTGTTCCGGACGGCCTGCCGCCTGATGCGCAACACTCATGACGCCGAGGATCTCGTTCAGGAGACCATGCTGCGAGCCTACCGGGCCTTCGACCGCTACCAGCCCGGCACCAACATCCGAGCCTGGCTCTACACGATCCTGCACCGCGTGCGCCTGGACGGCACGCGCCGCGCCCGACGCGCACCCGGCTTCACCGAGATCGAGGAAGACACCGCAGCCGTGCGGCCGGCTCAGGAGCTGGTCGCGGCCGGCGGCCTGGACCTTTCACGCGCACTCCAGGACCTGGACGAACCGTTCCGCACGGCCGTGGTGCTGCGGGATCTCGAGGAGTTGAGCTACGAGGACATCGCGCGCATCACCGAGGCGCCGATCGGCACGGTGATGTCGCGCATCCACCGCGGCCGCAAGGCGCTGCGCGAGAGACTGAAGGGGGCCTCCTCGTGAGCTGCAATCCGGAGCGCGTCACCGGCTACGTGGACGGCGAGCTGCCGCCCGAGGAGGGGCAGGCGGTCGAGGAGCACCTGCGCGGCTGCGCTGCCTGCCGCGAGCAGGTGGACGCCGAGCGAGGGCTGCGGACGCGGCTGAAGGCATTGCCAGAGGCGGAAGCGCGAGCAGGCTTCGAAGGCCATCTTCACCAGCGCATCCGTTTCGCGCGGCCCAGCCCGCTGCGCTTCCTGGTGCCCGCCGCCGCGGCCCTGGCGGCCGTCCTGCTGTGGGCCGGCGGCAGCCCGGTTGTCGTGGCCTGGGAGCTGTCCCGCGATCACGACCACTGCTTCGGGATGTCCACCCTGCCGGCCGAGATCCTCACCAGCGACCCCGCGGCCGCGGCGGCTCGCCTCGCCCCGCCCGGGCTCGCGCTGCCCAGCCTGCCCCGCCGGGCGGCCGGCCTGGAGCTGGTCGGCGGCCGGCGCTGTCCGCTGGCGGATCGCCGCGTCGTCCACCTCTACTACGCGAGTCGAGAGAACCGTGTGTCGGTGTTTCTGGTTCCCGACGGCGTACGCCTGGATGACCGCTACGCGACCGACTCTCGCGCCAACGCGGTCAGGCTCCTCCGCGTCGCCGGCACCACCATCGGGATCGTCGGCGAAGACGACGATGTCGTGGCGGCGTTCGAGCAGGCGCTGCTGCAAACGCGCGTTTGACCCAACGCGGGCCTTTGATAGAATCTGCGGTCTCACTCCCTGGGGCTGTGGCGCAGTTGGGAGCGCGCGTGAATGGCATTCACGAGGTCAGGGGTTCGAACCCCCTCAGCTCCACCAATCGAGTGCGTTCCGTCAGGCTCGAGGTGCGTGCCCGCGTGTGGGCGTGTCCGAGTCCCCACGACCGACGGCAGCCCTGGCCTCGGCCAGCGCCAGGGCCTGGCTGCCGATCTCGTCGCATAGCGCGCGCACGCGATCGCCGATCGAGGGCACCTCGCCGGGCGCCTCCGCCGCGCGCGCGCGGAGCGAGGTGAGGTGCAGGGCCAGGGTCTTGAGCAGCTCGATCCTGCGGTTGCGCTCCTCCCGGCCGTCTTCGATCCGCGCCTTGAGCTCGCGCACCAGCTCGAGTTGCTTCTCCATGAGCCGGCGGACGTCCGTCGATGCGGCGCCGAGCGACTCGATCTTGTCGGCGAGCCGCTCCTCCTCGGCGGGGTCCAGGCTTCGCGTCAGCTCCGCGATATCGCGTTCGGCCTGCTCGATGGCAACCACGAGCTGCCGCGCGGCCACCGCCGCCTGAGCCCCGAGCGCCCGCAGGGGCCCCGAAAGCTCCCCGGCGTCGCGCAGGATCGACTGGAGCTGGTCGTGCGGCGAGGCGGCTCGGCGGGCGTTCTGCGCCGGCGCGACCGGCGCGAGCACGGCGTCGATGTGCGGCCGCTTCCAAAAGCTCGTGCGGCTGGAAGGGACGATGAGCATGACGCGACGCGCGTCGGCTGGTTCGAGGCCTTTGCGCTGCAACTCGAGGCGTGCGCGACGCATCTCCACGTACCAGATCACGAACATGGCGGCGCCACCGGCCACGAGGGCGCCGAAGAGCCCGAGGTGGAACTCAGGTGAGAACTCCCGCCAGCGCCAGCCAATGAGGAGCTGGTGCACGAGCATGTAGACCAGGACCCCGGCGCAGATGAGGCCTGGCCACGCTCGTACCCGCCGCACGGAGGCGGGCAGGCGATCCCACACGCTGCCGCTGCGGCGCAACGCTCGTGGATACCAGAGCGGCCACCACGAGGGCTCCGTCCAGATGACGCGTTGGGACTGCCGCAACGACAGGCCTTCTCGCAGGAGCAGTACGCTCACGACGCCGTAAGTGAGCGCTAACGAGACGGCGGTGAAGTTCAGCAGCGCGGGCCAGTCCTGCGTGGAGATCAGGGTGAGCACGATGGCGCCGATGTACGCGGCCAGGATTCCCTGGCCCTCGACCGCCCGTTGCGTGTCGGGCAGCTGGGGCCCTTCGGACACGCCGAGGGCGACCTTGAGCGAGCGCGCATCCGAGAAGCGCTTGGCCGGGTCCTTGGCCAGGCACCGCTCCACGGCCATGACGGTGGCGTCGGGGAGCGCGGGCGCCAGCGACCTCAGGGGCGGAGGATCCTGCGTAAGGTGCTTGGTCAGCATTTCAGCCGCCGTCTTCCCCTCGAAGGGCAGGCGGCCGCTGAGCGCCGCGTAGGCCATGATCCCCAGGGAATAGATGTCGCTGCGCCCGTCGATGTCGGCGCGGCCGGCGGCCTGCTCGGGCGACATGTAGGCGGGCGTTCCCACCACGCCGCCCAGGGCCGTCAACGTCTCGCTCCCGCCCAGCGCCTTGGCGACTCCGAAGTCGGTGAGCAGGGCGCGGCCGGACTCGTCGTCAATCAACACGTTGTCCGGCTTGACGTCGCGGTGGACGACGCCCTGGCGGTGCGCGTGGTCGAGCGCCTCGGCGAGATCGGCCAGGATGCGGCGGGCCTCCTCCTCGGGCAGCTTGCCGTCGCGGCGCAGGCGCGTGGCCAGCGACTCTCCGCGCACGTAGCCCATGACGAAGTACGGCATCCCCTCCACTTCGCCGAATGCATGCAGCGGGACGATGTTTGGATGAGAGAGTTTCGCCGCCGTCCTCGCCTCGCGGCGCAGGCGGTCGTGGATCTCCCGCGCGGAGGAATCGGTCCTGACGACCTTTATAGCGACCTCGCGGTCGAGGGCGATGTCGCGGGCCAGGTAGACGGCACCCATGCCGCCCCGGCCCAACAGCCGGACGATGCGGTACTGCGCCTGCAGCTTCGCCTCCAGAGCCGTGCGCAGGGGGTCTCCCTGGGCCAAGGGCTCCGCCAGCACCGCCACCCCACAGTGAGCGCAGAAGCGCGCGTCATCACCGAGCGTGCCCTGGCAGGCGTGGCAGTGCAGGCGCCCTCCTTCGGCCTGCAATCCGTCCTTCAGCAGGCAGGCGGGGCACAGGCCGCCCGCACGCTCGGCCTCGATGGCGGCGCCGCATCTCGAGCAGGTCTTGCGTTCCATCGCATCCCCCCGCCTACCTGTCAAGCAAGACCTGCCGAAGGTTACAGGTCGTCACGCGAGGGCCCCAGCGTCTCGAGGAGGTATCGGATCTCGTCCTCCACGTCCTGGTCCGATCCGACGGTGTCGGCCACGCGCCGGCGCAGCTCCTCGCGGTAGCGACGGCGCAGGCGATGGACGGCAACCTTGACGGCGCCCGCGGTCGTGCCCAGTTCGCGGGCGGCATCGGCGTGGGTTCCTGCGTCGTCCGCGGCAGTCAGGAACTCCTTGAGTCGATCGAAGAGCGCCGCCCTGCCAGAGGCCGCGTACTCCGCGCGCAGGGCCTCGAACACCCCGTCCAGGAGTGCCAGGGACCACTGCCGGTCGTAGAGCCGCTCGGGCGTCTCGGAATGGGCAAGGGCCCGCTCGTAGCGGCCCTCGGCGGTGGCGACGTCGATGGACAGCGGCACGCGGCCGCCCCCTCGCTTCTGCGTGAAGGCCCGGTCGCGCTCGTTGGCGAGGAAGTACTGGCAGTTCGTTAGCAGGAACGAGCGGAACCGCCCGCGGCTCCGGTCGGCGGCGCGCAAGTCGCCCTTCTCGATGAGCCGCGCGAAAAAGCCCTGCGTCAGGTCCTGGGCGTCCTCGGCTGAGTGGCCGCGGCGACGCACGAACGCAAAGACGGGATACCAGTAGAGGGAGCACAGCCGGGCGAGCGCCTCCTCGGCCGCCGCCGAGCCGCCCTGGCCGGCGGCCAGCACGAGGCTCCACTGGGTCGTCTCGAAGCGGCTGCCGGCGCCGGGGCTCGTGCCCGCGCCGCTGCTCGAGGGCATGGCTGCGGCAGTGTAGCGCGCGCAAGCGGCGTCCGCCCTTGGCCCGCTTCTGGCAGACGTAGGATGAATGGTACAAGTACGTGTGCGCTCACGGTCCGTCAGGATCAGCAACCTGACGACTCTATTCCGTAGCGAGGGAGCCCCTTGCGGAGATTGATCGCCTTTGAGCATGTCTCGGTGGACGGCTACTTCGTCGACGCGAGCGGCGACATGAGCTGGGCCCACAAGCAGGATCCGGAGTGGAACGAGTTCGCCGGAAGCAATGCCGGCGGCGACGGGGCCCTGCTCTTCGGCAGGGTGACCTACGAGATGATGGCCGGATTCTGGCCGACGCCGGCCGCAATGGAGGTGCTTCCCGCCGTTGCCGAAGGCATGAACCGCATGCCGAAGGTGGTGTTCTCGCGGACCCTGGACAAGGCAACATGGGCTAACACGACGTTGCTCAAGGGGGACCTCGTGACGGAAGTGCGGCGCATGAAGAGCGAGCCTGGACCGGGCATGGCGATCCTGGGAAGCGGCAGCATCGTCTCGCAACTCGCGCAGGCCGGCCTGGTCGACGAGTTCCAGATCGTGGTGAACCCGATCGTCCTGGGCCGGGGCCGAACCCTGTTCGAAGGCGTCAGCGAGAAGGTCGCGCTGAAGCGGGTCCAGACACGGGCTTTCGGCAACGGCAACGTCGTGCTTTCCTATGAACCGCTGGCCTGAAAAGGGGGACGAGGAGGGGTATGGCAAAGGGATGGGCTCTGGGCACAGGCGGCGGGGTGCTGCTTCTGAGTTCCGCCGCGCTGTTGTCGGCCGGGACACAGGACTTCACGCTCGTCAACAAGACCGGAATCGTGATCAACAACCTCTACGTCTCCGAGTCCAAGTCGGATGACTGGGAGGAGGACGTCCTGGGCGAAGAGGTCCTGGAGAACGGCGAGAGCGTCACGATCACGTTCAAGGGCCGGAAGGCCTGCAAGTGGGACCTCATGGTCAAGGACGCCGAAGGCGAGGGCCTCTACTGGCGCGACATCGACCTGTGCGAGGTCTCGACGGTCACGCTGAAATGCAACAAGAAGGAGTGCTTCGCGGAGCACGAGTAGGCCAGCTTCGGCGCCGTCACTGGGAAAGCTCCATGTCCGCGACTCGGAGCGAGCTGCCCACTCGCGCCCGGAAGCGCAGCTCGTTGCGCACCGCGTAGATGTCGTCCCCCACGTAGAGCGGGAGCATCGGCAGGTCGGCCATGGCGATCGCGGCGGCCTCATGGAGCAGGCCCCGGCGCTTCACCGGATCGAGCACACCCCCGTTCTCCTCGGCGATCTCGTCGAGGCGTCGGTTCGAATATCCGGTGTAGTTGGTGAGCCCGAGCACGGGTCCCGCCGTATGCAGGCAGTACTCGAGATACTCGCTCGACTCGCCGCTCACGAAGTTCCAGCCCATGAAGAGCAGCTCGCTCTTGCCCGCCCGGCCCAGGTCGTAGACCGTCGCGCGCGGCACCGCGTTGATCTCGACGTCGATGCCGACGGCGCCCAGGTCCTCGCGCAGCAGCTCGCCGGCCTGCCGACGGTCGCTCGCGATGTCCAGCCGCACGCCGAACCCGGCGCCGCGGCCCGCCTCGGCCAGCAACCGGCGCGCCTCCTGCGGGTCGAAGCGCGGCTCCGGCAGGTTGGGATCGAATCCGAAGACGCGTGGCGGCGCCGGCTGCGTCGCCACCAACCCCTGGCCGTTCAAGAGCCGGTCGACGAGGGCCCGCCTGTCGATGGCGAGGTGAAGGGCCCGGCGAACGCGAAGGTCGGCGAACGGGTTGCCCGGGCGTTTTCGCAGGTTGAGGCTTAGAACGTAGAGCGTGAGGCCTGCCTGGCGTTCGATGCGCACGCCCGAAGGCGGATCGGCGGAGAGCGCCGGCGGGATGTCCTCGGTCAAGTCGGCGCTGCCTTCCGCGAGCCGCCGGAGCCGCGCCGCCGGGTCGGGCTCCGGCTCGAACACGGCGCGCTGGATGGGCGCAACCGGCCCAGTGCCGCTGGCCACGCGCTCGAGAACGACGCGCCGGCCGGGCTCCCACGCGCTCAGCCGGTAGGGTCCCGTGCCGACGAGCGGTGGGAACGCACCGGACGCGTTCGGCTTGGTCACCAACACGATCGCCAGGTTCGAGAGGAGCGCCCGCGGGCCCCGCGTCACCAGGTCGAGGGTACGCGAGTCCACGACCTCGACGCTCTCGATCGGGGCCAGGTACTGGGAGGCCTCGAACTCCGGCGCGTGTCGCAGCTTCAAGAGCGCGGCCTTGACGGCCTCGGCATCGACGGGAGCGCCGTCGTGAAACACGGCGCCGCGGCGCAGGCGGAAGCGCCAACGATCGGGCGAGGGCTGCAGCCACGACTCGGCCAGCGCCGGACGCGCGCGCAGCTCGGCATCGAAGTCGATGAGCGGCTCGTACACGTTGCCGAGCACCGACCAAGTGACGTTCTCGAGCTCCCGGTTCGGGTCCACGGACAGGATGTCGTTCGACGTGAGGACCGTGATGACGTCGCGCGGCGGCGCGGGCGTCCGGCATGCCGCCAGCAGCCCGACGGCCGCGATCGCGCGCCTGATTGCGGCACATCCCGCCTGCATCGTGGCTCCTGCTCAGTCGAAGACGCGGGTCGTAGGATGCCACGAGTCAGGCCGCCAGGCGCAGCGTGAGGTTGATCCGGTACCCGCCCAGGAGCGGATGCTGCCCCTCGCGGAGCGGCAGCACGCCGTGGTACCGCAGCCTCGAGGCTGCGCCCCAGACCACCACGTCGCCGTGGACGAGCGCCACGCGCCGTGGGCTGTCGGTGCGCTGCGCCCCCCCGAACAGGAAGACGACCGGCAGCCCGAGGGACACGGACACGATGGGAGCATCGAAGTCCCGCTCGTCCTTGTCCTGGTGGAGGGACATCCGGACGCCGGGGCCGTAGCGGTTGATCAGGCACGCATCCGGTGCGAAGTCCGGGAAGCCCGCCCGTGCGGCCGCGCGTTCCGCCAGGTCGGCGAACACGTCGGGCATCGGCGGCCAGGGCTCGCCGCTCTGCGGATCGCGGGCGTCGTAGCGATAGCCGCTGCGATCCGTGACCCAGCCCCAGGCGCCGCAGTTCGTCATCGCCACGGACATCGGGCGCCCGCCGGGCGTCGCCATGTGACGGAAGGGCGCACGCTCCGCGACCCAGCGCACCGCGGCGACGAGCGTTTCCTCCAGGGGGCGCGCGAACGCGCCGAGCAGCACGGCGCCCGGCGCCAACGCCACCTCGCGCGGCTCGGCGTCGAACAGGTCGTCCATCAGGGACGGCTGCTCACGAGGCGCTCTCCTTCTCGAGCAACGCTCGCTTGCGCTCGACGCCCCAGCGATAACCGGACGGCCCGCCGTCCTGGCGGACCACGCGATGGCACGGGATCGCCACGGCGAGGGCGTTGGCACCACAGGCCTGCGCCACCGCCCGTATCGATTTCGGCGAGCCGATCCTGGCCGCGATGTCGGAATAGGTGGCCGTCGCCCCGGCGGGAATCTCCCGCAGGGCCCGCCACACGCGCTGCTGGAACGCGGTGCCACGCACGTCCAGCGGCAGGTCGAGGCCGACGCCCGGCGCCTCGACGAAGCCGACCACGCTGGCCACGGTCCGCTCGAAGGCGGCATCGCCGCCCGTGAACGAGGCGCGAGGGAAACGATCCTGGAGGTCCCGCACCAGCGCGTCCGGGTCGTCCCCGAGCAGAATGGCGCAGACGCCCTTGGCGCTCGCCGCCACCAGGATCGAGCCGAGCGAGCATTCGCCGACGGCGAAACGGATGTCGGCGGAAGGCCCGCCCGCGCGGTAGGCGGTGGGCGTCATGCCCAGCATACGACCGGACTGGGCGTAGAACCGGCTCCCGGAATTGAACCCGGCGCCGTAGATGGCTTCCGTCACGGTCGTGCTCCTCCTGAGGCCGTCGCGGACGCGTTGTGTCCGGTGGGCTTCGGCATAGTCCCTGGGCGTGAGTCCCGTCACGGCCTTGAAGATGCGGTGGAAGTGATGAGGGCTGAGTCCGGCCTGCCGCGCGAGCGCCAGGAGGCTTGGCCGGGCCGAGGCGGTCTCGAGGCTCCGGCAGGCCCGGGCCACCATGGCGGCGTGGCGCTTCTCGATTGGCGGTTGGTCGGGCTTGCAGCGCTTGCAGGGCCGGAACCCGGCGCGCTCGGCCTCGGCGCGCGTCGAGTGGAAGCGTACGTTTCGCGGGTTCGCGCGGCGCGAGCCGCACGATGGGCGACAGTACACGCCGGTCGTGCGCACCGAGTAATAGAAGCTGCCGTCCGCGGCGCGGTCGCGCCCGACGACCAGCGCCCACCTGGGGTCGCTCTCGGTCGCAACAGCCGGCCCCGTGGGCCTCGCGGTCATGGTGCCAATATGCACCAGCCGTGGGCGGATGGCACTCCGGCCCTTGCTATTGAATCCCTTGCCCTCAGTGCTGGCAGTGCGGGCAGTAGTGGGACGAGCGCTGGCCGATCACGAGGCGGCGGATGGCCGTGCGGCAGCGTTGGCAGGGTTCCCCGGTGCGCCCGTAGACCCTGTGGTTCTCCTGGTACGCGCCCGCGCTGCCGTCCGGCTTGCGATAGTCGTCGATCGTCGAGCCGCCCGCGCGGATGCCCGCGCGCAGGATGCGCCTCACGGCGGCCGCGAGGCGCCGGCACTCGTCGGCGCTCACGCGCGCGGCGCGGCGCCCGGGCCGGATGCGGGCGTCGAACAGCGCCTCGTCGGCGTAGATGTTCCCTATCCCCGCGACGACCGCCTGGTCGAGCAGAACGGTCTTGATGGCCGCACGGCGGCCCCGCGTGGCGAGAAACAGCGTGCGGCCGCTGGCCGTGAGGGCGTCGGGGCCCAGGCGGTCGAGGCGCGCCGAGACGCGGCCCGCGGCGAGGAGCTGGACCTTGCCGAACTTGCGCACGTCGTGGAAGCGCACCTCGGGACCGGCGTCGTCGAACGAAAGGCGCAGGTGCGTGTGCCGGTCTTCGGGGGCGTCGCCGATCTGGCCGGTCATGCCGAGGTGCATGAGCAGCTGCGCGCCGTCGTCGAGGAGCGCCAGCAGGTACTTGCCCCGGCGCTCGAGGCCCACCACGCGCCGCCCCGTGAGGCGCGCGCGCAAGCGGGCGGGGGGAGTCAGGAAGAAGTAGCTGGCGCTCCGGGTGCTCACTCGGACGATGGTCCGTCCGACGAGCAGAGGCTCGAGCTGGCGGCGGGTGACCTCGACCTCGGGGAGCTCGGGCACGGGGCCGCAGTCTCCCAGACCGGGATCGGCCGATCAAACTCGCTTTCGATCACGCCGGCATGCAGGGCACGCAGGGCCGAAGCGGCGTGGGAATCCTCGACCTCGACGGCCAGGGTGCGGCCGCCGTCCTCCTCGACCAGGGCCCTTAGCGGAATGCCCGAGCGCTCCAGCGCGAGAACGACGCGGGACTTGAGGTGCCTGTCGGCGCCCAGCCCTTCCCCTACCAGCGCGAGCCGACGACGACTCTGGTGAGGGCAGACTGAGGCAGCGATCGCGATGGCCTTGGCGCCTCCCGCGGCCACGAGGGGCACGACTCGCGTTGCCGGCGCGGCGGGTGCCTTGGTGTTCCGCACCAGGACGGGGATGCCGTGAGACACAAGCGGGGCGAGGGTCCGCGGGTGCAGCACTTTCGCGCCCGCCCGCGCCAGCTCCGACGCCTCGGCGTAGCTCAGCTCGGAAACCGTACGGGCCTCGGGCACGTGGCGTGGATCCGCGGTCATGACGCCGTCCACATCGGTCCAGATCTCGACACGGTCGGCGCCCAGCGCGTGGCCCAGGATCGCCGCGGAGTAGTCCGAGCCGCCGCGGCCTAGCAGTGTCGTGATGCCGTCGCGGGTCGCGCCGATGAAGCCGGTGACGACGGGCAGCGGGTCGCCAACAGGTACCAGCAGGTGCGTGACGGCGGCCGCGGTGGCCGGGAGGTCCACGGTCGCCTCGGCGAAGGAGGCGTCCGTGACGATGAGCCCCGCGGCGTCCACGGCCCGCGCGTCCTGGCCCAGGGCGCGCAGGCCCGCGGCGAAGATCGGCGCCGACAGGCGCTCGCCGGCCGACATGACCGCGGCCTGGGCGCGCGGCGTGACCTCGTGGAGCGTGGCGACCGCGCGCAACAGCCGCCTCAGCCGTTCCAGCTCGGCCTCCAGGGTCGCCGATTCCGCGCCTCCGCCGCCGACCGCCGTGAGCAGGTCGCGATGTCGGACGAACAGGCGGTCGAGGAACGCGGGCGCGGTCTCCTGGCCCTGGGCCGCCGCGGCAAGGGCCTCGACGAGTTGGTCCGTCACGCCGGACAGGGCCGAGACCACCACCACCACCGGCTCGTGCTTCCGCCCCTCCCAGACGATGCGCAGGGCGCGGCGCAGATTGTCCGGCTTGCCCACGGACGTGCCCCCGAACTTGAGCACGGCGGGTCTTCGGGTCGCGTCGCTCATCGGTCCTCGCTCCTGCCGGGCACCGGTGCCCGCGGCGCGCGCAGACCAGAAAGCGAAAGACCCGCTTCGCGGCTGCGCGCTCTGCGGGTCTTCGGGTCCGGCGGCTTCGTTGTCTGACGAACCTAGGCCGGCGGCACCCCTGCCCACAGCGCGGGGCACATGCACTCATGCGTGCGCGTGCCCGTCGCGAAGAGGCGCTTTCGAGTGCCGGTGGATGTCACCCGCGCACGATAGGGCACAGCGGCAGGAATCGTCAAGGAAAAAGCGTGTCATGCGCTTCCTTGACGGCTCGAAGCCGCGCGCGTACTGTGGCCAGCGCATGGCCGACAGGCACGAGCACTTCATGCGCCTCGCGCTCCGCGAGGCGCAGCGCGGGATCAGGAAAGGCGAGGGCGGACCTTTCGGCGCCTGCATCGTGAAGGGCGGGCGCGTGATCGCCGTCGCCCACAACCGGGTCCTCAAGAGCCGCAACCCGACCCTTCACGCCGAGGTCGTCGCGATCGGGCGCGCCTCGCGGCGGCTGGGCACGCACCAGCTCGACGGCTGCACCATCTACTCGACCACCGAGCCCTGCCCCATGTGTTTCGCCGCGATCCACTGGGCTCGGGTCGGCAAGGTCTACTTCGGCACCACGGTGCCCGACGTGCAGCGCCTGGGGTTCAATGAGCTGATGCTCTCGAACGCCACTCTGAAACGGCTCGGCAAGAGCCCGGTACGCCTGTTCCCCGGGCTGCTGCGCGACGAATGCCGCGACTTGTTGCGCGACTGGAAGGCCCTGCCCAACAAACGCACGTACTGAATGGCCGACGCCTTCGCGCTCCGCAGCACCAGGGTCGTAGCGGAAGGCGCCCCCCGGCCCGGAGCCGTGGTCGTCGAAGCGGGCCGCATCCAGGCCGTGCTCGCCGCCGACGCGGTGCCCCAGGGTGTCGCGATGCTCGACGTAGGCGACGCCGCGATCCTGCCCGGCCTGCTGGACAGCCACGTTCACGTCAACGAGCCGGGCCGCAGCGACTGGGAGGGCTTCGCGACCGCGACGCGCGCGGCGGCCGCGGGAGGCGTCACCTGCATAGTGGACATGCCGCTGAACAGCATGCCGGTCACGACCACCCGCGATGCACTCCGGCGCAAGCGGGACGCGGCCGTGGGACAGCCCCTCGTGGACTGCGCCTTCTGGGGCGGCCTGGTGCCGGGCGGCGCGCGCGAGATCGAGGCGCTCCTGGACGACGGCGCCGCGGGCGTCAAGGCGTTTCTCGTGCACTCCGGCATCGACGACTTCCCCGCCGTCTCCGAGGCCGACCTGCGCGCGGCCCTGCCGATCCTGGCCGAGCGTGGGGCGCCCCTGATCGTCCACGCCGAGCTTCCCGACGGTCCCGAGCCGGGGCTCGCGACCCCGCGCCGCTATCTCGACTATCTCGCGTCGCGCCCGGCGACGTGGGAGGAACACGCCGTCTCGCTGCTGGTCCGCCTGGCTCGCGAGTTCCGCGCCAAGCTTCACGTAGTTCACCTGTCGGCGGCGGGCGCCGCCCAGATCGTCGCAGACGCCCAGGCCGAGGGCCTGCCCCTGACCGCCGAGACCTGCCCGCACTATCTCGCCCTCGAGGCGGAGGCGGTCCCGGACGGCCGCACGGAGTTCAAGTGCGCGCCGCCGGTCCGCGAACGCCACAACCGTGAGCAACTGTGGAACGCCCTGCGCGCCGGAACCCTCTCGATGGTCGTCTCGGACCATTCGCCCTGCCCGCCGGCGATGAAAGCGCAGCAGAGCGGCGATTTCGGCGTGGCCTGGGGCGGCATCGCGTCGCTGCAGCTTTCGCTGCCGGTCGTGTGGACCGAGGCGCAGGCTCGCGGCTTCGGCCTCGACGACCTCGCGCGCTGGATGTCCCACGCGCCCGCCGGCCTGGCAGGCCTCGCTGCCCGCAAAGGGCGGCTCGCGGCGGGTTACGATGCCGACATCGTGGTCTTCGATCCGGACGCGACCTTCGCGGTGGAACCCGGCCGCCTGGAGCACCGGCACAAGCTGACTCCGTACGCGGGCCGGACGCTGCGGGGCGTCGTGCGCCAGACCTTCGTGGGCGGCAGGCGTGTCTTCGACGCGGGTTCCTTCTCGGCCCCGGCAGGGCGGCTCCTCGAGTCCAGGCATGAGCTTCACTGACCTCCCCGACCTCGCCTCCGCGCGCGTGGGCGGCCGTGCCGTCCACGCCAACGACGATTTCTTCGCCTCGAAGCACAACCTGCTCAAGCCGGAGCCCGCTATCTTCATTCCGGGTCGCTACACGTCGCGCGGCAAGTGGATGGACGGCTGGGAGTCCCGCCGGCGCCGCACGCCCGGCCACGACTTCTGCATCGTCGTCCTCGGCTTGCGCGGTATCGTCCACGGCGTCGACGTGGACACCAGCCACTTCAACGGCAACCAGCCCGAGTTCGCGAGCCTCGAGGGCTGCGACCTGCACGGGGCGGCGACGCGGGCCCGCCTCTTGGCCGCGGAGTGGTTCGAGCTGCTGCCCCGCTCGCCGATGCGCCCCTCGGCGCACCACGTGCTGGCGACACACGCGCGCCCGCCCGTGACCCACGTGCGCCTCAACATCTTCCCCGACGGGGGCGTCGCGCGGCTGCGCGTCCACGGCGAAGTCGCGGTGGATTTGGCGCGGCTGCGCGGCCGCGTCTTCGACCTGGCGGCGGTCGAGAACGGCGGTGTGGTGCTCGCGGCCAGCGACCAGCACTTCGGCAGGAAGGAGCACCTGAACTTGCCGGGGCGCGCGACGAGCATGGCCGAGGGCTGGGAGACGCGCCGCCGCCGCGGGCCGGGCCACGACTGGGCGATCCTGCGCTTCGCGGCACCGGGCCTCGTCCAGCGCGTGGAGATCGACACTCGCCACTTCAAGGGCAACTATCCCGACAGCGCGAGCCTCGAGGGCCGTGCCGAGGCCGACAAGGAGTGGAGCCTGATCCTGCCCCAGACCAAGCTGCGCCCCCACTCCCGCCACACGTTCTCCCGCGAGCTGCGCGACCGAGGTCCGTTCACCCAGCTGCGCCTGCGCATCGATCCCGACGGCGGCGTGAGCCGCCTGCGCGTGCATGGCAAGCTCGCTTGACCTGGGCGTCGCTCGCCTCGACACGCTGCCCGAGAACGAGGCGCGCGCGGCACTCTTGCGCTGCTGCGGCTCGGCCCGCTGGGCCAGCCTGATGCTCGACGCCCGACCCTATCGCGACGCGGACCGGCTCTTCGAGGCGGCCGAGCGCGCCTGGGCGGCGACCGAGGCTGCGGACTGGCTGGAGGCCTTCAGCCATCACCCGCGCATCGGAGACCGCACCGCGCTGGAGGCGCGCTTCGCCGCCACGCGGGCCTGGTCGTCGGGCGAGCAGGGCGGAGTGACCACGGCCGCGAACGACGTGCTCGACGCGCTGGCCGAGGGCAATAGCACCTACGAGGCTCGCTTTGGCCACGTGTTCCTGGTGTGCGCGAGCGGCAAGACGGCCCCTGAGATGCTGGAGCTGCTGCATCGGCGGCTGCCGAATGCGCCCGAGACCGAGCTTCGCGTCGCCGCGGGCGAGCAGTCCAGGATCACGCGCTTGCGGCTCTCTAGGTTGCTGCAGGAGTTGACCCCATGAGCCTCTCTACCCACGTGCTCGACACCTCGCTGGGACGACCCGCCAGCGGCGTCGGGATCCTGCTCGAAGCCAGCGAGGCCGGCGGCTTCCGCGTCTTGTCCCGCGGCCGGACCGACGCCGACGGGCGCTGCGCCCACCTGCTGCCCGCCGCCACGCGCCTCGCCGCAGGGGTGTATCGGCTGAGCTTCGACACCGGCGCGTACTTTGCCGCGCGCGGCCTCGATACGTTCTACCCGAGGATCGAGGTGCTGTTCGAGATCCGCGAGCCCGCCGACCACTATCACGTGCCCCTGCTGCTGAGCCCCTACGGTTACACCACGTACCGGGGCAGCTAGATGGACTGGACCGAATGGGCGAACCTGCTGCTGCGTTGGCTCCACGTGTTCAGCGCCATCCTCTGGATCGGCCAGACCTGGCTGTTCATGTGGATGGACCGCCAGCTCGAGGACACCGCGCAGAACCCCGGCGGCCGGTTGTTCATGGTCCACAGCGGTGGCTTCTACGTGGTCGAGAAGCGGCCGGGTCTGGCAGCGTTGCCCCGCACGCTGCACTGGTTCAAGTGGGAAGCCACGCTGACCTGGCTGACCGGAGTGCTGCTGCTCGTGGTCGTCTACTACCACGGAGGGCTGATGCTGGAGCCCGAGTCGCGGATCTCCACGGCTGCGGCCGTCACCCTGGGACTCGTCCTCCTGCCCGTGTCGTGGCTGGCCTACGACACGCTGTGGCGGGCCGTGCGCGGCAAGGCGGAGCTTCTGGGCGCTTTGGCGTCGTTCCTGCTGATCGTCGGCAGCGCCTGGGCCCTCGGCCGTGTGTTCTCGGCCCGCGCCGCCTTCATCCACGTCGGCGCGATGCTGGGCACGCTGATGACCGCGAACGTCCTGGAGCGCATCATCCCGGCCCAGCAGGCCATGGTGAACGCCATGCGTGAGGGACGCGCCCCCGACCTGACGCTTGGCGTGCGCGCCAAGGAGCGCTCGAAGCACAACACCTTCATGGTGGTGCCCGTGGTCCTGATCATGCTGAGCAGCCACTTCCCCACGCTCACGTTCGGCCACCGCCATGCGTGGGCCATGCTGGGCGGGCTCACTCTCCTGGGCTGGGCCGTCGCCTGGGTGTATCGCCGCCACTGAAGACGGTCCGCTAGTTCAGCGTACTGAACTTCGCCCGCCGCGGGCCGGCGCGCGCTAGGCTTGACGGCGTGCGGATCGCCCGCATTCTCGAAGCCGTAGTCGTCGTTGTGGCCTGGCCCCTGACGGCCACGGCGGGCGAGCCGAAGCTCAGCGTCGACACCTTGGTGGAGCGGCACAAGGCGGCGCTCGGCACTGCCAGCGATCCCGCCGCGGGGCCTCGCGTCCTCGAAGGAGCCTGCCGCTTCGAGATCCGTCGCGGAGGCGCCGCCCGCCTCGACGGCCAGACACGCTTCTCATCGGAGGCGCGCCGGCTGAGGCTCGACTTCAAGTTCGACCACAGCGCGTACGGGGGCGAGAGCTTCAGCTCCGACGGCGAGGCGATCGACGTCGGGTTCTTCCAGCCCCTGAAGCGCTCGCCGCTCGGCGGGTTCCTGAACACCCACGACGCGCTACTGAAGGAGGGACTGCTGGGCGGCACGCTCTCGAGGGCCTGGCCGCTGCTGGACCTGGACGCGCGCAAGCCGAAGCTCCGATACGACGGGATCAAGAAGCTCGGGAAGCGTCCCGTCCACCAGCTGCGCTACGAGATGGCGCGGGGCCAGGGCGAGCTGGCGATCACCCTCTACTTCGAGGCCGACACCTTCCTGCACGTCGGCAGCGTCTTCTCGCTGCGGCTGCGGCCGGGCCTGGGCCAAGGGATCGAGGCGTCAGCGAGCCAGGTGGACGTGATCCAGCGGCTCGAGGAGAGCTTCGACGACTTCGTGAGCGTGGAGGGCCTGGTGCTGCCGCGACGCTGGACGCTGGAGTTCGAAACGGGGGGCGGCGCGCCCGACAGCTTCTGGATCTGGGAAACGCAGCTCGCCCGCGCCGTGCCCTAGCGCACCGCGACGCCTAGCCCTCGCGGCCGACGCCCAGGGCGTCGGCCACGCGGTTGATGTAGTTGAACCAGGACGCGATCAGCGTGATCTGCAGAATCCCGCGATCGTCGAAGCCGACGGCGCGCAGGCGGGCATGGTCATCAGGTCCGATGCTGGTCGCGTTCCGGGTCAGCTTGCCCACGTAGTCCAGCATGGCGCGATCCTGATCCGACAGCGGTGCCTTCTCGTAGTCCTCGACCAGGGCCTTCACGAGCGTCTCGTCGAGCGTCACGCGACGCAGAAACTCTGCGTGGGACTCGATTCAATAGTGGCACCGGTTGAGGGTGGAGACGCGGGTCGTGATCATCTCGTGCTGGCGCCGCGTCAGCGGCAGCTCCGGCGACATGAGCGCGCCGAAGGTGGAGAAGGCGTGGTGCAGCGCCTGCGGGATCAGGCTGTGAGAGGCGACGATGTCGGAGGTGCCGTCTCCGGTGGGATGCACGGGGCTCGCGTACTCGAGGGGGTACATCTCGCGCTGCGACTCGATCGCGTGCAGTAGCTCGTCGCTGGCCTCGCCGAGCGGCACGGTCTTGATCCAGGTCATCCGATGGCCTCCAGGTCCGACCCTATTGTATCGGCCGAGACCCTGCCTCGTTCCTTGACGCTGCCTGGACCGCGGCATAGTGTCGCGGCTTCATGACCTTGCTGCGCGCCCAGGCGCCGACCCCGAAACCGGCGGATTTGCAGCGGCGCTACGACGCGATCGTGGTCGGCTCCGGCGCGGCGGGCGGCATGGCCGCCCACGTGCTGACCTCGCACGGCTTCGACGTCCTGATGCTCGAGGCCGGCAAGCAGCTCGACATCGAGGCCGAGCTGCGCTCGATGGAGTGGCCCTACGATCACCCGAGGCGCGGCGAGATGCCGTACTCCTCCCATGCCCTCCGCCTCAACGAGTACACGATCCGCGAGCTGCCCTACGCGAAGGGCATGCCCTGGAAGAGCGTGCATTCCTACGTACAGGGCTGGGGTGGCTCCGACTACAGCAAGAACATCGTGGTGGACGAGAAGGAGCATCCCTACACCGGCACCAGCTACGCATGGGTGCGCGCGCGCTGCCTGGGGGGCAAGACCAACATCTGGGGCCGGCTCGCGCTGCGCCTGTCGGACTACGACTTCAAGGCCAGCAGCCACGACGGTTACGGCGACGATTGGCCGATCTCCTATGCCGACTTGGCGCCCTATTACGACCGCGTCGACATGTATCTCGGGATCGCGGGGCACCCCGAGGGCCTGCCGCACCTGCCCGACAGCCGCTTCCAGCGCAGCACCCGCCTGAACGCGGCCGAGGTGCGCCTGAGGCAGTCCCTGGCCCGCTCCAACCGCGTGCTCACGCCCTACCGCGCGGGAGTCACCACCGACGGCCTCAAGCACAACAAGTACCGGAGCCGCTGTTTCGGCCGCGGCGCCTGTGGCCGGCGCGCCGGCGGCTGCGACATACACGCCGCCTTCGACTCGCCCACCGGCCTGATCTACCCGGCCCTCGACACCGGCCGCCTGACCCTGCGGACCGGGTCCATCGCCCGCGAGGTGACCCTGGATCCCGCGACCGGTCGCGCGAGCGGCGTCGCCTTCATGGACGCCCAAAGCGGGCGCAGCCTGGAGGCTCGTGGCCGGGTCGTCGTGCTGGCCGCGTCCACGCTGGAGTCGACCCGCCTGATGCTGCTCTCACGCTCGCCACGGCATCCCGACGGGATCGGGAACTCGAGCGGCCACGTCGGCCACAACTTCTCCGAGCACGTGATGGGCCCGGGCGTCAGCGGCTTCGTGAAGGACCTCGTGGGCAAGCCGCGCACCGTCGACGACGGCCGGCCCGGAGGCTTCTACGTCCCGCGCTTCCGCAACCTGAAGGACCGCCGCCCCGACTTCATCCGCGGCTATGGCTTCGAGGGCGGCAGCGGCGCGTCGATGTTCCCCGAGACGCAGGCGCCCGGGTTCGGCGCCGAGTACAAGAAGGGGATCCGCGAGATGGCCGGCGCCACGATCGGGATGGGCGGCTTCGGCGAGGTGCTGCCGCGCTACGAGAGCGCGGTGTTCCTGGACCCTCAGGCCGTCGACAAGTGGGGCATCCCCGTGCTGCGCTTCTCCTTCAAGTTCGGCGACAACGAGAAGAAGATGTGCGCCGACATGGCCCAGACCGCCCGGGAGATGTTCGAGGAAGCGGGCATCGAGGTCACGAGCGCCCGCAGTGAGATCCGCACCGAGGGCTGGTCGATCCACGAGCTGGGCACCGCCCGCATGGGGGCCGATCCGAAGACGTCCGTGCTGAACCAGTTCCAGCAGTCCCACGACGTCCGTAACCTCTTCGTCGTGGACGGCAGCAGCCACGTCAGCGCCTCGTGCCAGAATCCGACTTGGACCATCATGGCGCTCTGCTGGCGTTCCTGCGACTACCTCGCGGACCGACTCCGAAAGGGCGAAGTGTGACCGTCTCACGCCGGGACGTCCTGAAGCTCGCCGCCTCCGCCGCCGCGGCGCCTCTCCTGCCCCGCCCCGTGGCGGCGTTGGCCAACGCGGCGGCCGGGCTTCCCGCGGGGCGCTTCTTCAGCGCGCCCGAGCTGGCACTGCTCGACGAGTTGACCGAGCTGATCATCCCAGCCGACGAGCACTCGGGTGGAGCGCGGGCGGCGGCGGTCGCCGGCTACATCGACTCACGGCTCTTCGAGTACGACCCGGAGCTTCCAGAGCGGCGAGCGGCGCGGGAGCGCTTCAAGGCGGGCCTGGCTGCAATCGACGCCGCCTCGCGAGAAGGCTCAGGCCAGGGCTTCCTCTCGGCCTCGCCCGAGGAGCGCCTTCGCGTCCTTCAGGCCCTGGCGGCCGCCGAGCCGTCTCCGCAAACGGAGGCCGAGCGTTTCTTCAAGGAGCTGAAGGAGTGGACCGCCGACGGCTACTACACGTCCCGCATCGGCATTCACGACGAGATGGAGTACAAGGGCAACAGCATGCTCGCCGAGTTCGCCGGCACAGACCCGGCGAGCCTGCCACCGAGAGGAGAACCTCGATGACGACGCGGCGCGAGTTCACGACGGGCCTGGCGGGAGCGGCGGCGGCCGTCGCTTTGCGCGCGACGGCCCAGGAGAGGATCAAGCCCTCGGTGTTCGGGGGAATCCAGGTCGGCGTCCAGAGCTACACGTTCCGGAAGTTCGACATCGACCGCATGATCGGCGCCATGAGGTCGGTCGGCCTGAGCAGTGTGGAGCTTTGGAACGGGCACCTGGAACCCACGAAGACGAGCGACGACGCGTACAAAGCCGTGCGCCGCAAGTTCGGCGACGCCGGGATCGTGGTCAGCGCCTACTGCGCCAACTTCCCCACCGACGCCAGCGATGCCCACATCGAGCGCGCGTTCACGGGCGCCTCGCTGCTCGGCACCAGGGTCATGACGTCCTCGGTCGAGAAGCCGATCCTGGCCCGCCTCGACGCCGCCTGCGTCAAGCACAAGATCCACATGGGGCTGCACAACCACTACCTGGGCGATTCCTGGTTCAAGGGCGAGAAGGCCGCGAACTTCGAGACCCCGGCCGACTTCCTGGACTCCCTGAAGGGCCGGTCGGAGTACCTCGCGATCAACCTGGACATCGGCCATTTCTCGGCGTCGGGCTACGACCCTGTGGCGTTCTTCAAGGAGCACCACGCGCGGGTCGTCAGCCTGCACATCAAGGACCGCGACAAGGACGCGCTGCGCACCTACAAGCAATTCGGCGAAGGCGCGACGCCGATCAACGAGGTGCTGAAGCTCGCGAAGCAGGTGGGCTTCAAGTACGCGGCCAACATCGAGTACGAGATGGACGAGAACGACCCGACCGCGGGCGTTCGCCGCTCCGTCGACTACATCAAGCGCGGGCTCGCCTAGCCCTTCTCGCGGACCCGCATCGCCTCCGGGTCCCAGTCCAGGGGCCGGCGCTCCTGCTGGCTCAAGTTGCACAGCAGGGCCGGCCCGGCCGCCCGCAGGCCGAAGCTCGGGTCCTCGACGACGGGCGTCCGCGCGCGCACCGCCTCGACGAAGTTGGCGAGGTGATGCTCGAGGTCGCTGTAGCCCCGGGGCGGCTCGTGGCGTTCCTCGCGGACCGGGCGCAGCGACCGCTGCGCCTGGGGGTACTTCGTGCGGTGCTCTTTGAGGAAGGCCTCCTGCATCGCCTTGGGGAAAGAGTCGATCGTGTAGCCCGGCTCGGGCTCGGGTCCGCGCGTGGAGAGCGTGACTCCGTCGCGGCCGATGCTCATGACGCCCTCGGCTCCCACGAAGCGAAAACCCTCGCTCTCGCCCGCGCCGTCGGCGAAGTTGACCTTGAGCGACAGCGTGAACTCGGGATGCCGGGCCGTCTTCGGGTACTCGAACAGGCCCAGCACCACGTCGGCCGCGTCCCGCCCGTCCTTCCAGTGGCGCAGGCCTCCCGTCGCCATGACGCGCGTCGGGCCCAGGGCCCCCGTGACGAAGTGGAGGCCCGAGAACAGGTGCACGAACAGGTCGCCGGCTACGCCGGTGCCGTAGTCCGAGTAGTTGCGCCAGCGGAACAGGCGCATCGCCTCGAAGGGCCGGCGCGGTGCTTTGCCCAGGAAGCGCTCCCAGTCCACGGTCTGGGGCGAAGCGTCGGGCGGAATCGTGTACTGCCAGGCACCGATCGCCGAGTTGCGCACCCACCACGCCTCGACGAGGTTCAACGAGCCGATGGCACCCTGCGCCAGCAGTTCCCCGGCCTTGCGGTAGACGAGCGAGCTGACGCGCTGGCTGCCCACCTGGCAGATGCGGCCCGTGCGCTTCTGCGCCTCGACCAGCTTCAAGCCCTCGCCCAGGGAGTGGATCATCGGCTTCTCGACGTAGACGTCCTTGCCCGCCTCCATGGCTTCGATCGCCATGGCGGCGTGCCAGTGGTCGGGCGTCGCCACGATCACCGCGTCCACGTCCGCGCGCGCCAGAACCTCGCGATAGTCCCTCGTGGTCACGAGGTTTCCGCAGAACACCTCGCGGGCGCGCGTGAGCCTGCCGTCGTAGACGTCCGCGACGGCCACGAGTTCCACGCCGGGCACCTTCAGGGCCGCCTTGGTGTCCCCCGTGCCCTGACCACCGATGCCGATCGTGGCCAGGCCAAGCCGCGTCCCGCTTGGGCCTTGGGCCGGGCCGCAGCCAGTGGCTGCGTCCTGGGCGAAAAGTGGCCGCGCCACGCTGGCCGCGACGCCGAACAGGCCTGCGCGTTTCAGGAACTCGCGACGCGCGCTCATCGACCTAGGGCTTCCAGTCGCCGCGGGCGACCGCTGGAACGAACCGCTCGAGGCCTTCGGGCTTCCAGTCGAGCGCGCATTCCTTCTCGGCGCTCATGTAGGCGGTCATCAGCAGCTCGACCACCTCGAGGCCGGCACGCCAGCTCTCCTCGGGCTGCGCGCCGTCGAGGAACGCCCGGGTGAAGTGGCGGTTCTCGCCTTCGTAGCCGTACTCGGCCGTCTCGCTGCCGAGCAGCGGCATCAGTCCCTGCTCCGCGTTCTGCTTCTCGACCAGGTCCTCGCCCGACGCGCCCTTCACCTTGCGGCTAAAGAAGATCTTGGCGCCGGTGTCCAGCGTGTTGACCGACATCGAGTACTCGGGGCCGAGCAGCTCCATGCTGAGCCGCAGGCCCGCGCCGACGAAGCTCCAGGACGTGGTGGCCTCCGCGATCAGAGTCTGGCCGGTCGCCGTGTCCGCGTAGCGCACGGTGGCGCGGGCGAAGTCCTCGGCCGGGTGCTTCCGGTAGTCCACCTCGGGGCCCATGTTCTTCTTCAGCTCTTCGGCGTAGGCGGGCAGCGACCACTTGAGCGAGGCGATCTGGGCCGACACCTTCACGGGCCGGATGCTGCCGCGCGGAGCGCCCGGCTTCGTGAGCAGATGCCGTCCGACCTCCAGGCTGTGGCACATCATGTCGTTCAGGACGCCGCCGCCCTGCAGGTCGCCGCGCCAGAACCAGGGCATGTGGGGGCCGCCGTGCTCTTCGGCCGCTCGCGCCAGGTAGGGACGCCCGGAGACGGCCGCGCCGCGCGCCCACGCGATCTCGCGGGCACGCGTCAAGCCTGGACAGAAGAGCTGGTTCTCGAGGTAACCGTGGAGCAGCCCCGCCTTCTCGACCAGGCTGACGATCTTCTTCGCTTCCGCGACGTTGCGCGCCAGCGGCTTCTCCGTGGCGATGCCGACGAGCTTGGCACCCTTGCCCATCGCGTCCACGATGCGCTCGACGTTCTCGACCCGCGCGTGGTTCGGCCCGCACAACCAGATGCAGTCCACCTCGGGCGACTGCACCATCTCCTCGATCGAACCGTAGGCCTGCGTCTCGCCGATGCGCAGCGAGCGCGCGAAAGCCGCCGCCTCCTCGGCGCGGCCGCGGTTGGGGCTCCACACGCCGGTGACGTCCGCGTCCCGCACCGCCACCCAGGACTGCATGTGGAAGCGGGTGATGAAGCCGCTGCCGATGAACCCGACGCCCAGCCGGCTCCGCTTCATGGATGCACCTCGCCAGCACCCGCGCTCTTCGGCGGATGGAACCCCACGAACAGCACCACGGCGGCCAGCAGGCCCAGTCCGCTGGGGACCAGGAACAGCCGCGAGAAGTCCACGGCGCCCGCTGTGGTGTAAGTGTCGCCCAGCCAGCCCCAGAGCAGGCTGCCCACGAAGGGGCCGGCGCCGAGGATGAGGAAGTTGAACAGGCCCTGGGCGCTGGCCCGCGCGTCCTTGGGGAAGTACTCGTCCACGTAGATGTAGACCGAGGCGAAGAAGAACGCGTAGCAGAACCCGTGGACCACGTTGCTGCCGACCACCAGCCAGGCCGGCTGGCCGATCGAGTACACGAAGAAGCGCAACACGTGGCCCAGGATCCCGACGATCATCGTGGTGCGCCAGCCGAGCTTCTTCAGGAAGTACCCGAGCCCGGCCATGGTCGAGATCTCGGCGATCTGGCCGATGCTCATGGCCGGCATGATCCAGTTCTCGGGCAGGCCGATGTGGGCCAGGAAGGGGCTCGTCCACTGGAAGTAGCACTGGTGGACCAGCGCGTCCATGAAGGTCACGAGGAACAGCACGGCCAGGCTGGGATTCGCCAGCAGCCGGATCGCTTCCAGGGGCGCGTTCTTCGTGGCGCCGGTCGCGGGCGGTGTCTTCGGGAGCAACAGGGAGAACGCTGCCAGGGCGATGGACGCCGTGCCCGCCACCGTGAAGATCGCGCTCAGGGCAGTCTCCAGCTCGAGGCCCGTCTTGCCCTTCAGGATGAAGACGAAGGGCCAGCTCGCAGCGATCCAGCCGATGGTCCCCCACAGACGCACGCGCCCGAACTCCTTCTGGGCGTCCTTCAGGTGGTGGAAGCAGATCGAGTTGGTGAGGGAGAGTGTCGGGACGTAGACCAGCATGTAGACCAGCATGGTCGCGAAGAAGGGCCAGAAGGTCTTCTGGCTGGCGAGCACGAACATGGCGATCCCGCCCGCCAGGTGGCTGACGGCGAGGAAACGCTCAGTCGAGAGATAGCGGTCGGCGAGCTGGCCGCTGATGAACACGGCCGTCACCGACGCGATGGCCTGGGTTGCGAAGATCCAGCCGATGTCGGTGCCCGAGAAGTGCAGGAACTGGGACAGGTAGAGTGCCAGGAGCGGCAACCACGAGCCCCAGATCAGGTACTCGAGGAACATCATCACGCTGAGGCGGGATTGCACGCCGCTGCCCATCAGGCCTCCTGTGGTTGAGTGCGCAGATCATACTTGCTATCGTCGCGCGCGATGACTCTCGCGACCCGCGCCTTCCTCGCCGCCGGCCTGGCGCTCCTGAACGTGCCGCTCGCCTGGGCACAGGAGAAGGCCCCCGTGCAGGAGTTGTATCGCGTCAAGTGCCAGCAGTGCCACATGCCCGACGGCAATGCCCCGCTCGAGCCCATGAACCTGGCCGACGCCAACTGGGTGCACGGCAGCAAGCCTGCCGAGGTGGCCAAGGTGATCTCCGAAGGCTTGCAGGGAACCGCGATGCTCTCGTTCAAGAGCCAGCTGACGCCGGACGAGGTGGTCGCCCTGGCCGAGTACGTGCGCAGCTTCGACAAGACCCTCAAGTCCGCCAAGCCCAGGAAGAAGTAGCTAGAAGGCTCCGGTCCGGTGCTGCTCCACGAGGTAGTCGCAGGCTCGTGAAGCCAGGGCCATGATCGTGAGCGTGGGGTTCTGGCAGGCGGAGCTGGGATACACGGACCCGTCCATCAGGAACAGGTTCCCGACGTCGTGGGCCTGCTGCCAGCGGTTCACCACCGAGGTCCTGGGGTCGAGGCCCATGCGCGCCGTCCCCACCTCGTGGATCGCGAGGCCGGGCTGTGAGATCTCCTCCTTGCGCTCGATCTCCTCGGCGCCCACCGCCCGCAGCATCTCCTCGGCGCAGTCCGTCATGTCCTTGTGCATCTTCTTTTCGTTGTCGCCGAAGGCCACGTGGAAGCGCAGTACCGGGATGCCCCAGGCATCCACCCTCTCCGGGTCGAGCTCGCAGCGGTTCTCGAATCGCGGCAGGCACTCGCCGAAGCCTCCCAGGTTGATGCGCCAGGGGCGCTCGTGGATGCGCTTCTTGAACGAGGCGCCGAAGCCCGGCAAGGCGAATGCGTGGCCCCACTTCTCCTCGTTGGCAGAGCCCTGGAAGCCATAGCCGCGCAAGAAGTCGGGGTGCTTGCCGTCCACGTTGCGGAAGCGGGGGATGTAGATCCCGTTGGGCCGGTTGCCGCGCGGGTCGTGGACTCCCTTGAGCATGGGCAGCGTGCCCTTGGCGCCTCCGCCCATGACGTGGTCCATGAGGTAGTGGCCCACGACGCCGCTCGAGTTGGCGAGGCCGTTCGGGTGGCGGTCGGAACGCGAGTTCAGCAGGATGCGCGTGGTCTCGAGGGTGGACGCGCACAGCACGACGACCTTGCCCTTGGCCTCGCGTGGCGCGCGGCTGCGCCGGTCGAAGTATGCGACCCCACGGCAGCGGCCCGCCTCGTCCAGCTCGACGTGGCTGACCACCGCGTTCGTGATGAGGGTGAGGCGGCCCGTTTTCTCGGCTGCCGGCAGCGTGCTCGCGGGGCTCGAATAGTAGGACCCCGAGCTGCAACCCCGGCCGCAAGGCCCGCAGTAGTGGCAGGCGGGCCGCCCGTGGAGGGCCTTGGTCAGGACGGCGGTCCTGCCGATGGTGAACGCGCGGCCGAACTTCTCCTTGACCGTCCTCTGAAGCAGCCGCTCGCCGCAGCTCAGCTCCATGGGCGGCAGGAAGCGGCCGTCGGGAAGCTGCGACAGCCCCTCGGCCTGGCCCGAGACTCCGATGAACGACTCGACGCGGTCGTAGTACGGCGCTATCTCTTCGTAACCGACGGGCCAATCCACTCCGAAGCCGTCGCGTGAGGCCGCCTTGAAGTCCAGGTCCCCGAGGCGATAGCTCTGGCGCGCCCAGGTGATCGACTTGCCGCCCACGTGCCGCCCCCGGATCCAGGCGAAGGGCTGGCCCTCGGCGGTCGTATACGGGTGCTCGGTGTCCTTGACGAACAGGTGGTGCGCGTACTCGTCGCACTGGTAGCAGAGCTTCTGGATCTTCTGCTCGTCGCGGATGGCCTTCGGGGGGCCGACCGCTCCCCGCAGGGGCATGTCGCGCGCGAGCGCGTGCTCGTGGAAGTCCACGGCCGGGTCGAGCTTGCGTCCCGCCTCCAGGACGGCGACCCGCAGGCCGGCCTCGGTGAGCTGCATCGCCGCCCAGCCGCCGCTCGCGCCGGAACCGACGATCACGACGTCGTAGGTCTCGTGGGCCATCGGGCTACTTCTTCCCGCCGTGCTCGGGGTGCCTGCAGCCGTCGTAGCCGGCGAAGAACATCAGGCCGTCCTGGCCCAGCTCCTTCATCCCGGCTTCCGACGTGTAGTACCCGGTGACGGTGAGCTTCTTGAGGGTCTCGAAGAACTCAACGCCGGCCTGGTCTTCGAGGGACTTGTTGCGGCCCGAGCTCAGGATCGTCAGCAGCGCCGCCTGCTGCTCGGCGCCCACCTTCATGAAATCGTCGCCGAACAGCTCGCAGCTGCGCTCGTCCATCCATCCCAGGCCGTCCAGGAAACTCTCCCGATCGTGGTCGTCGGCATCCGCGAGGACGGCGTCGATGAAGCGGTTCACCAGCGCGGCCCTGGCTCCCGGGGTGTCGGTCTCGGGCAGGATCATCTCGCTGAGGGCCACGACCATGTCGTTCTGCCGCGCGGTCAGGGCCTTCGGCGTCCAGTCCGCGGCCACGGCCGCAGGGCCGTCGTGGTGCAGGGCGTGGGCGTGATCGTTGGCCAGCGCCGTCAGCGCCTGCGCCCAGAGGGGCGTCGCGGCCACGCCGAGGCCGCCCCAGCCCAGGCGGCGCAGCGCTTCGCGGCGGTCGAGGGCGCTCTTCGTCACAGCGAGCGCCTCACGCGTCCTTCAAGCCCAGGCGCGCCAGCACCTCTGGCGGGCAGCCCTTCCACTCAGCCACGAAGGTGTTGCCCTGGTACTGCAGGTCGTCCGTGCCGATCTTGCTGCTCCAGAAGCCCGAGGCCGTCAGGTCGCGGAAGCCGCTGAAGAAATGGGCACCGGCCTTCATCTCGGGCCGCGCCTTCGCGGGCCAGGCGATGTCGTCGAGCGCCGCCCTACGGTCGGCATCGCTCGAGTCCAGGAACGTCTTGCCGAAGCGGTCCGAGCATTCGTGGTCGAGCCAGGCCAGGCCGCCGCGCATGGCGAGCTGGCGCTTCTCGCGCTCACCCGGCGATTCCAGCGGGTCCATCATCATGAAATCCATGAACTCGGGAACGCTGGCGTCGCTGGCGCTGCCCGAGCGCTCGTCCTTCGGGATCACCATGTCCGCGAGCAGGCGCACCGTGGCGTACTCGTGGGCCGTGAAGAACTGCGGCGTGAAGGGCTTGCCTTTGGCCTGCTTCGCCGCCTTCGCCGCCTGGGCGATGGCCGCCGGCGCCGGCAACAGGGCGGCCAAGGGTACGGCGCCCATGGCCTTCAGGAGCCCGCGACGTCCGATCTCGCTCATAGGTTTCCCTTCCTGCGTTCCTCGGCGATCCGCTCGCTCGTGCGCCACGCCAGAGCCAGGATCGTCCACGTCGGGTTCTTGTCGGCGTTGCTCACGAAGGGACCCCCGTCGGCGACGAACACGTTGGGCGCGTCGTGGGCCTGGCACCAACCGTTCAGCACCGAGGTCTTGGGACTCGCCCCCATGCGGGTCGTCCCGACCTCGTGGATCATCTGGCCGCCCTGTGTGATGCCCCAGCCTTGCTCTTCGCCGGGCATGGGATCCAGCGGCGTCCCGCCCATCTTCTCGACCAGGTCGCGGCAGGTCTCCTGGGCGTGGCGGATCTGCTTCAGCTCGTAGTCCGACCATTTGTAGTGGAAGCGCAGCACCGGGATGCCCCACTTGTCCACGACGCCGGGGTCGATCTCGCAGTAGGTGTCGTCGTTCGGGATCATCTCGCCCAGGCCCTGGAAGGAGATGGTCGAGCCATAGAACTTCCGGTAGTCGTCCTTGAGGCTCTGGCCGTAGCCGCCGCCGTTCCAGCGCTGGATCCCCGCCATCACGCCGTACGCCGGCATCTGGCGCCCCCCGTAGAACTGGATGTGATAGCCGCGTGGGAAGTCGAGCTTCCGGTTGTCGAGCCACCACGGCATGTACATGTGGATGCCGTTGGCGCCGTCGTCGTTGTGCGGGATCCCGTGCATCAACTGCGGGAAGTACGCGGTGAAGTACGTCCCCGTAGAGTCGGTCAGGTTGCGACCCACCGCCCCGCTCGAATTCGCGAGGCCGTTCGGGTGGCGCACCGAGCGCGAGTTCAGCAGGAGCCGGGCCGACTCGCAGGCGGACGCGGCCAGCACCACCACCTTCGCCTTCACGGCCTGCTCGCGACCGTCCGAGGTACGGACGTACGACACGCCCGTGGCCCGGCCCTCGTTGTCGGTGGTGACTTCGCGAGCCATGGCCCCGGTCACGATCTTCAAGCGGCCGGTCTGGAGCGCCGGCTTCAGCAGAACGGGCGGCGACGAGAAGTTCGAGTCCGTCGTGCAGCCTCGCCCGCACTGGCCGCAGTAGTGGCAGGCCGGCCGGCCGTTCAAGGGCTTGGTGAGGACCGACATCCGTGCCGGGATGCACGGAATGCCCACGCGGTCGCAGCCCTGCTTCACCAGCAGGTCGAGACAGCGCGGCTTCGGCGGCGGCTGGAACCGGCCGTCGGGCTCGTTGGCTAGCCCTTCCTGGCTGCCGAAGATGCCGATCAGCTCGTCGACCTTGTCGTAGTAGGGCGCCAGGTCCTCGTAGGCGATCGGCCAGTCGTCGCCCAGGCCGTCGCGCTGGCGTCCCCTGAAGTCGTAGGGGCCGAAGCGCAGCGAGACGCGGCCGTAGTGGTTGGTGCGGCCGCCCAGCATCCGGCTGCGCCACCACATGAAGCTCTGGCCCGGCGCCGACGTGTAGGGCTCGCCCTCCACCTCCCAGCCGCCGATCGTGGCCGAGAAGTCGCTGAACGGCCGGCGCGGCGTGCCCGCGCCCCGGCGTGGCGAGTCCCACGGCCACTTGAACATCGCGGAGTCGCGCGCCGCGTTCCAGTCGGGACCTGCCTCCAGCAGCACGACCTCGGCCCCCGAGTCGGCCAGCACCTTCGCGGCCATGCCGCCGCCGGCGCCGGAGCCGACGATGCAGACGTCGTAGACCTTCGTGCCCTTCAGGATCTCCACCCGCGCCTCCGCCTCCCTACAGGTTGCCCTGGCGCCGCTCCTCGGCGATCCACTCGCTGGTGCGCATCGACAGTGCGAGGATCGTCCAGGTCGGGTTCTTGTTCGCGTTGCTGACGAAGGGCCCCGCGTCCGCGACGAACAGGTTCGCGACGTCGTGGGCCTGGCACCAGCGGTTCAGGACCGAGGTCTTGCGGCTGTCCCCCATCCGCGTGGTGCCCACCTCGTGGATGATCTCGCCACCCTTCGAGATGCCCCAACCCTCGTCCTCGTCGGGCATCGTGCTGAAGGCCGTGCCGCCCAGGGTGTCGATGAGCTGGCGGAAGGTGTGCTGCATATGTCGGACCTGCTTCAGCTCGTAGTCCGACCACTTGAAATGGAAGCGCAGGACCGGGATGCCCCACTTGTCCACGGCCTGGGGATCGACCTCGCAGTAGCTGTTTTCGTTGGGGATCATCTCGCCGCGGCCGGCGAACCCCACGACGCCGCCGTAGAGGCGCCGGTAGTCGGCCTTCAGGCCCTTGCCGTAGCCACCGCCGTTCCAGCGATCCACCCCGCCCAGGGCGCCGTGCTCCGGCATGTAGCGGCCACCCCAGAACTCGATGTGGTAGCCGCGGGGGAAATCGAGCTTCGCATCGTCCAGCCACCACGGCATGTAGAGGTGCAGCCCTCCCGTCCCGTCCTCGTTGTGGGGAATGCCGTCCATGAGCTGCGGGAAGAAGCCCGACACCGAGGTGCCGGTCGTATCCGTGAGGTACCGGCCCACGGCCCCGCTGGAGTTGCCGAGACCGTTCGGATGCCGCGGCGAGCGCGAGTTGAGGAGCAAGCGGGCCGACTCGCAGGCGCTGGCGGCCAGTACCACGATCTTCGCGCGCACGTGTCGGTCGCGCCCGCTCGCCGTATCGACGTAGGAGACGCCCGTGGCGCGCCCTTCGTTGTCGGTCGTCACCTCGCGGGCCATGGCGCCGGTCACGAGGTTGAGCCGGCCGGTGGCCAGCGCCGGCGGCAGCAAGACGGAAGGCGAGGAGAAGTTGGAGTGCGTGGTGCAGCCGCGGTTGCACTGGCCGCAGTAGTGGCAGGCCGCGCGGCCGTTGTGCGGCCGCGTGAGGATCGAGAGCCGCGACGGGATGCAGGTGATGCCGAGACGATCGGAGGCCCGCTTCACCCACCGCTCGTAGCAGCGCGGCTCCGGGGCGGGCAGGAAGATCCCGTCGGGCTCGTTGGGCAGGCCTTCCTTGGTTCCGAAGATGCCGATCAGCTGGTCGACCTTGTCGTAGTACGGAGCCAGCTCCTCGTAGGAGATCGGCCAGTCGTCGCCCAGGCCGTCGCGGCTGCGCGAGCGGAAGTCGTAGGGTCCGAAGCGCAGCGAGATGCGCCCCCAGTGGTTCGTGCGACCGCCCAGCATCCGGCTGCGGAACCACATGAACTCGTCGCCGTCAGCCACCGTGAACGGCTCGCCCGCGATGTCCCAGCCGCCGATGTTGCCGTCGAAGTCGCCGAAGGGCCGCACGGGCGTCGACGCACCGCGGCGGGGCGAGTCCCATGGCCACTTGAACATGGCCGCGTCCGTGGCCGCATCCCACTTCGGCCCGGCCTCGAGCAGGACCACGTCGGCGCCGGCCTCGGTCAGGACCTTGGCAGCCATGCCGCCGCCGGCGCCGGAACCCACGATGCACACGTCGTAGGTCTTGGTGCCGCTCAGGATCTGCATCGTGGCGCGGGCTCCTTCGTCGATGGCGGGCGAACGCCCGATACGCTAACGTCTCGGCCGGCGCGAATCAACCGCCCGCGCCGGCTGGAGGACGCACACATGTCCGGAATTGCTCGACGTGAGCTGCTAGGGCGCGTCGCCGCGGGCGTAGCGGCGGCCATCCTGCCGCGCACGGGTGCCGTGGCCGGCGTGCGCATCGTGAAGCGGGGGCGGCTCAAGCAATCGGTCTCCCGCTGGTGCTACGGCAAGATCCCCGCGCGCGAGTTCTATCGGGCCGTGGCCGACATGGGCCTCACGGCCGTGGACCTGCTGGAAGAGCCAGAGTGGAGCGTGGTGCGCGAGTACGGCCTCGTCTGCTCCATGGGCTATGGCGGCGGCGGCACGATCGAGAACGGACTCAACGTGCGCTCGCACCACGACGCGATCGCGGCGGGCCTCCAGGCCAGCATCCCCCGAGCCGCGCGGCTGGCCGTGCCGAACCTGATCACGTTCTTCGGCAACCGCCGCGGCATGGGCGAGGACGAGGCGCTACGCAACTGCGTCGACGGGCTGAACCGGGTCAAGCGGGCCGCCGAGGACCACGGCGTCACGATCTGTGTGGAGCTGCTGAACAGCAAGGTCGACCATCCCGACTACCAGGGCGATCGCAGCGCGTTTGGCCTGGCGGTGGTGAAGGCGGTCGGTTCGCCGCGCGTCAAGCTGCTCGACGACCTGTACCACATGCAGATCATGGAGGGCGACGTGATCCGCACGATCCGCCAGAATCACGAGTGGATCGCCCACTACCACACCGGCGGCGTCCCGGGGCGCCACGAGCTGGACGAGAGCCAGGAGCTGAACTGGCCCGCGGTCTGCCGCGCGATCGTCGACACGGGCTTCACGGGCTACCTGGCCCACGAGTTCGTACCCACCCGCGACCCGCTCACATCGCTCCGCGAGGCGGTCGCGCTGTGCGACGTGTGAGCTACTGCGTCGTGAAGAACGTCTCGATGCCGTTGACGCGCAGGACGTAGCGGCCGGGCGGGTAGCTGCCCTCGAGGCGGAGGACCGCGTCGTAGAGCTTGGCGATCTGCGTGCAGATCGCCGCACGCTCGCGCTGGCGCAGGATCGTCACCGTCACGCTGTTGCCGGTGCGCTGCTGCTCCACGGACTTCAGCTCCGAGCAGCCGTCGCCTATGAAGCCCCGCACGTGAGCCTGCGCCTGCGGAGGCGAGCTCTCGAGGACGAGGACTTCTACGCTCTCGATCTCGATCGGCTCGACGAGCAGATCCGGATCGGCGGGATTCGAACAGGCCGGCGCAGCCAGCAGCAGCGTCGTCAGCGCCAGTCTCCGCATCCCTACTCGGCCAGTTCGCGGAGCCAGATGTTCCGGAACCGCACGGGGTGGTCGTGGTCCTGCAGGCCGATGGGCAGCCGCGACGGGTGGAGCTTGTAGGCGGGCCGCGCCTTGTGGGCCGTAGGCCCGGTCAGCTCCCGCGCGTCCTGCACCAGAACGCCGTTGTGCAGCACCGTGATCCGCGCCGGCCTCAGCAGCCGGCCGTCCTGGTTGAAGCGCGGGGCACGGAACAGGATGTCGTAGCGCTGCCACTGCCCCGGGGCGCGCGACGCGTTCACCAGGGGCGGGTATTGCCCGTATAGCGCGGCGGCCTGGCCGTCCGGATAGGTCGTGCTGCCGAACGAGTCGAGCACCTGGACCTCGTACTGCCCCATCAGGAACACGCCGCTGTTGCCCCGATTCTGCCCGCTGCCAACCGCCGGCTCGGGCGTCGCCCACTCGACGTGTAGCTGGCAGTCCCCGAACCCGGCGGCGGTCTGGATGCCGCCGGCGCCGGCCACCACCTCCATGTACCCGTTCTCGACCTTCCAGCCGGCGGCTTTGCCGTCCTTTTGCGCCCGCCACTGCGAGAGGTCCTTGCCGTCGAACAGGACGACGGCGTCGCTGGGCACGGGGCTCGGCGCCTCGGCCACGGCGCCTGGATCCACGACCTTGGGCTGGGGGCGCTTCTCGTCGTGGATCGCCCATTCGCCCGAATCCTGGGCCGCCGCAGGGTGCACCAGCAGGAGCGCGACAGCGAGAGCTCTTCGGATCATGCGGCGATTCTAACGCCTTGCCATGAGGTATATCCCCACCGCACCGCCATGGCCGAAGGCGACACGCGACCAGATCACGGGCCGCACCTCGATCGAGGTCGGCATGTGGGCACACCCGCCGCGGCGGAACGAGCTGGTGAGCGACCTGAAGCGGCTGGGCTCGGTGCGTCGCTGGACCGCCCGCTTCACCACCGGCTCGGGTGAAGCCATGGAGGTGCTGATCGCCGCCGAGCTGATCGAGCTGGAAGGCGAGCGCTGCATCGTCGCCCAGACCGAGCCTGCGGCGCGCTGAGGGAACGCCGCCCGACCTCTTGGTGTCCAATCCAGGGACCAGGGAGGCACGATAGCCATGGGCACCAGTGGGACGCGCTCAGGACCGACGGTGGAGATCAACGTCACGCCGATGGCCGACATCATGATCGTGCTGCTCATCATCTTCATGGTGACGGCGCCGCTCATCGCGGAGTCGGGCGTGCGGCTGCCGCCGGCTCGGCATGCCCTTGGGCGATCGGCGACGCCGTTCGTGGTGGTGCTGAGGCACGACCGCTCCCTCGCCGTCGAAGGATCCACGGCTCGCGACATCGCGTTTGTCGCGAGCGAAGTGCGTGAACACCTCGACGGCCTGGCAGAGGGATCGCGAGTCGTGTTCCTGAAAGCCGACCGGGAACTCGGCTACTCCCACGTGAGGCAGGTGATGGACATGCTGCGCGAGATGGGCGCCGACGAGATCGGCCTGCTGACTTCGCGCAGTGGGGTCTGAGACATGCGCATCGCCCAGATCAACATCACGCCCCTCATCGACGTGATGCTGGTGCTGCTGATCCTGTTCATGCTGGTCGTGCCGATGGCCCCGCACAGCCTCGACGCAGCCGTGCCAAGGCCGGCTACCGAAGGGGCTTCATCCGCGCTCGTGTTGACGATCGACGAGACCGGGTATGCCCTCAACCGGACGCCGGCGGCGAGCCTGGAGGAAATCGGCGAGCGTCTGCGCGATGCCTTTCGCGCGAGCGCGAGTCCCATGGTCCTGTTCCAGGTCCGGGGTGTGCCGAGCTACGGCCGCGTGATCGAGGCGGTGGACGTGGCCCAGGGCGCCGGCGCGGAACGGCTCAGCTTCCTGCCGGACGTCGACCACGGAGCAGCCCCGCGCTGAGCGCACAGGAGTAGAATCCCGGCCTCAGGTCCTGCGCGAAGGCGCCGGGTGCCTCGATGGCCGAATTCACACTCGCCGCCGGGACCGTGGTGCACGAGCGCTATCGGATCGTCGCTCCCATCGGCCGAGGCGGGATGGGCGCGGTCTACGAGGCCATCGACGAGCGCCTCGGCCACCGTGTCGCCCTGAAGCAGACGCTGCTCGAAGGCGAGGTCGTGGAACGCGCCTTCGAGCGGGAGGCGCGCCTGCTGGCCGCGCTGCGCCACCCGGCGTTGCCGGTCGTCAGCGACTTCTTCGCCGAGGAACGCGGCCGTTTCCTGGTGATGCAGTTCATCCCGGGACGCAGCCTGGCGGAGACGGCGGAAGCCCGCGACGGCCCGTTCGAAGTCGCGCAGGTGCTGGAGTGGGCCGACGTCCTGCTGCGGGCCCTCGAACACCTTCACGGGCGTCAATCGCCGATCCTGCACCGTGACATCAAGCCGGCGAATCTGAAGCTGACGACCGACGGCGAGGTCGTGCTCCTCGACTTCGGCCTGGCCAAGGGCTCCGGCGAGACGACCAGTTCGGGCCCGAGCGTCTACGGTCTGACGCCGCAGTTTGCTCCCCTCGAGCAGTTCCACGGCTCGGGCACGGATCCGCGCAGCGATCCTTACGCGTTGGGAGGAACGCTTCACTTCCTGCTCACGCGCCAGCCCCCCGCCGATGCCCTCACTCGGGCGAGCGCTGTCGGCCTGGGCAAGCCCGACCCGCTCAAGCGAGCGAGCGACCTGAACCCGGCGGTGCCCCCGCGCGTGACGGCGCTTCTCGTACGAGCCCTCGCGCTGCACCAGGAGGACCGTTTCGCAAGTGCGGCGGCGATGCGAAAGGAGCTGGCGGAGATTCGGACCGGCATCACGGATCCGGCGCCGCCGACGCTTCCGCTTCCGTCTGCCGCCGCGACGCCTCCCGCTGCGCCAGTTGCATCCGGAGCGGAGACGACTCCGATGCCGGTCAAGGGCCGCCCTCCCGCGTCAGGCGCTTCATCGGCGAGACGCCGGGGCGGCGTGCTGCTGCTCGCCGGCGTCGGGGCGCTGTTGCTCGTCGTGGGATTCCTGGCGATCCGAGCAGCGATATCCGGCAAGCGTTCCGTCTCAAACGATGACCCGAGAGTCAGGATCGTGCCATCGCAAGACGGTGAATCAGGTCTCGAGTTCCAGTGGCCTGGAGGCGACCTGTGGACCCTATTCCGCGGCGAGCAGAAGATGGGACTGCACTCCGGATCCCACACTCGCGTCCTGTCGCCCGGACGCTACCGGATCGCACCCAACGAGCCGATCTTCGATCCGATCGAGTTCTCCCTCGAGGCCGGCAAGAAGACCCTGCTCGCGCCTCCGGCGGGCACGTTCGAGTTCCAGTGGCCTGGAGGCGACCTGTGGACCCTATTCCGCGGCGAGCAGAAGATGGGACTGCACTCCGGATCCCACACTCGCGTCCTGTCGCCGGGACGCTACCGGATCGCGCCCCGCGAGCCGGTCTTCAGCCCAGTGGAGTTCACCGTCACCGCGGGCAGCCGGGCGGTCGTCCGGCCCCGCTGAGCCCGGTCAGGCCCGGCCGCGCCTGCCCTTCAGGATCGCGACGAAGGACCGGGTGCGAATCTCGTCGAGGGTCAGGCCGGTGGCCGACGCCTCCTCGGGCGTGATGGCGCCGCAGCCCACGCCGCGCAGGAAGTAGTTGAGCAGGCCCTGGCCCGTGGCGGCGTCGTCGAACACGTCGCCCACCAGTGTCGCCTGGGCCGCCTTGTCGATGAAGTTGCGCAGCCGAGCCGAGGCCGGCGCCAGGCCCTCGAGGAAGAAGGAGAAGACGGCCGTGTAGCGCGACGGAAGCTGCGCCGGGTGCAGGTCCCAGCCCTGGTAGAAGCCCTGCCGCAGCGAGGCGCGCACGTCGTCGAAGTGGCGGCGCCAGGCACGCTGCACGGCGGCTCGATCTCCTACCGGCATCACGGCCGTGGCGCCGTCGGAGAGCATCACGCCCGTGCCCGCCAGCGTCGCCTGCATCATGTGCTTGGCGAAGTCGCAGGCCGGGTGGCTCATGGCCTGCTGCGCGGCGGTGATGCTGAGCGACGCCGTGTAGTCGTAGGTGCCGAAGTGAGCGCCCGTGCAGCGGCCCTTGGCCGCGGCGACGAGCGCGGGCAGCGCGGCCCGACCCTCGGTGTCGAAGATCGACTGCGGCGTCTCGACCATGAGCTCCAGCTTCAGGACGCCCGGCTTCAGGCGCAGCCGTCGTTCCAGGGTGGTGAGCCTCTGCTCGATGGCGACGACCTGCTCGCGGTTCGTGATCTTGGGCAGCGTCACCACGAACCCGGGGGGCACTCCCTTCGCCTCGCCGACCAGTGTCGTCACGAACAGGTCGAGCGTGCGCAAGGACCGCCCTGCCAGCTCCGAGGACAGCGACTTGATGCGCAGGCCGATGAAGGGCGGCAGCGTGCCCTGCTTCAGCCCCTTGGCGACCTCCCGCGCGGCCGACTGCGCGTGGCCGTCTTCGTCGGCGTCGCTGCGCTGGCCGTAGCCGTCCTCGAAGTCGATGCGGAAATCCTCCACCGCCTCGCGCTCGAGCTTGCTGCGGACCCGCGCGTGGAGCGTCGCGGCGTACTCGGCGGGCTCGCGCCCGTCGGGTACGCGCAGGCCGAACGCCTCGGCCAGGGCGATGGGTGTCGGCGCGTTCTCATCCAGGGCCTGCAACGCGCGCGCGCCGAGCTTCGGTGCCGTGTCGTGCTTGAAGAGCTGGGCCCCGCCGTAGACCGTGTGCACCGGCTGGCGTGCATCGCTCTCGCCGGGGTACGCCTTCGAATAGGCGGCGTTGGCCTTCTGGAGGGCCGGCGAAAGCCGCAACGTGGTCTTCTTCGTGGTCTTCTTCATGAGAGCGTCCCCGAGAGGAACCCGGCCAGCAGGTTGCGGGAGACGGCCATCCGATACTCGGCCGTGGACCGGATGTCGTCGATCGGGGAGATGTCCCTGGCCAGGAGCCGCGCCGCCTCGTGCACGACGTCGCGGCTCAGCGTCTGGCCCGCCACGAATGCCTCGACGGTGCGCAGCCGCTTCACCGTGGGGGCGACGCTGCCGATGGCGAAGCGCAGCTCCTCGACGCGGCCGCGGCGGTCGAGCCACAGCAGGCCCGCCACGACCGTCTTCGAGATCGCCTGGGCAGCCCGGGTCCCGACCTTGCGGAACGTCTGGCGCGTCGGGCGTCTGGGCAGCGGCAGCCTCACGGCTTCTATCAGCTCGCCCTTCGCCAGGCAGGTCTTCTTCACGCCGACGAAGACGTCACCGATCGGGATTTCCCGCCGCCCCCGCGGGCCGCGTGCGATCACCACCGCGTCGTAGACGAGCAGCGGCGGGAACGTGTCGCCCGCGGGCGAGGCATTGGCGATGTTCCCACCGAGGGTGCCTCGGTTCTGGATCTGCACGCCGCCCACCGTGCCGCAGGCGATCCCCAGCAGCGGGAACGAGCGCCGCACGGCCGCGTGGCGCATCAGCTCCGTGTGCGTGGTGAGCGCCCCTACCACGAGAGCGCGCGCCGTGGCGCGCTGGCCGCGCAGCGAGCGCAGGGCGCTCAGGTCCACGAAGGTCCGGCCCGCCAACTTGCCCGCGTTCCAGGACACCATCACGTCGGTGCCGCCGGCCAGCGGCATCGCCTTCGCGGAGCGGCCCAGGAGCCGGATCGCCTCTTCCGTGCTGCGCGGCCGCAGCAGCGTCGCGGCCCCGGCGTCGCCCCTCATCGGGCGGCCTTCCGCGTGCGCCGCTTCCGTCCCACGGCCCTCTTCACGGCCCCCACGATGTGCGCGTAGCCCGTGCACCGGCACAGGTTGCCCGCCAGCTCGCGACGAATCGCCTCGGCGTCGGCGCGCCCGCCACGACGCAGGTAGGCGGTGGCGCTCATCAGCATGCCGGGCGTGCAGATCCCGCACTGGGCCGCGCCGCCTTCGAGGAACGCCTCCTGCAAGGGCGAGAGCCGATCGCCGACCGAGAGCGACTCGACGGTCTCCACCCTGGCGCCCGCAACCTGCCCGATCGGGATGAGGCACGCGTTGACGGCCGTCCCGTCCACGAGGACCGTGCACGCGCCGCACTCGCCTTCGCCGCAGCCTTCCTTGGTCCCGGTCAACGCGAAGTCCTCGCGCAGCACGTCGATCAGGCGCTTCATGGGGGCCCCGCCGAAGGTGCGGTGCCGGCCATTCAGCGTAAAGGCGAGCTTCACGCCGCCTTTCTCCCGCGCAGTGCCTTGGCCAGCCGCTCGGGCGTGATGGGCAGCTCGAGCAGCCACAGGCCCAAGGCGTCGTGCACGGCGGCGGCGACAGCGGGGCCCGGAATGTCCATGGGCAGCTCGCCCACGCCCTTGGCCCCGAAGGGCCCCTTGGAGTAGGGAGCCGGCACGAACACCACGTCGATCTCGGGGGTGTCGAGGCTGGTGGGAATCACGTAGTCGGTGAGGCGCGGGTTCTGCATCACGCCGTCCTTGTAGGCCGCCGACTCCAGGAGCGCCCAGCCCAGGCCTTGCACGACTCCGCCGATCACCTGGCCCGCCGCGAACAAGGGGTGGATCACCGTGCCGATGTCGGCCGCCACGGTCGCGTGGCGGATCCTGACCTCGAGGGTCGCCTTGTCGATCTCCAGCTCGACGGCCATCGCCGCGTAGCTGTAGGCCTCGTAGGCGTCCCCCGTGTAGCTGGCGTCGTCCCAGGCGACGCCCTCGGGCCGCTCGTACTTGGCGTCGAAGCGTCGCGAGACGGCGTCGCCGCACAGCGCGCGGGCCGCCGCCCGCAAGGCCGCCCGGGATTTCGGCACGCCGCCGGCCTCGGACTGCAAAGCCGCTCGCAGATCGAGGGCCGCCTGGCGCGCCAGCCGGCCGACGATCATGGTCGTGCGGCTGGCGACCGTGGGCCCGCTGTTGGGCACGTGGCTCGTGTCCGGGTTGGCGACGCTCACCCAGTCGAGGGGCACGCCCACCGCGTCCGCCACGATCTGCGCGAACATCGTGGTCGTGCCCTGCCCGAACTCCGTCGAGGCCGCGAGGACCTGGATCCCGCCGGAGCGCTCCAGGTTCACGGCCACACGGCTCTGCAGGTAGACCTCGCCGCTGCCTGTGAACCCGGCGCCGTGGTAGACCACCGAGAGCCCCACGCCGCGCCAGGAGGGTGCCTTCGGCCGCTCGTTCCAGCGCGCGCATGCCGCGCGACGGCGCGCGTAGCGGCTGCGCTTCACGCACGTTTCGAGAGCGGGCGACGCCCCGACGCTCTCCTTCAGCACCTGGCCCACGGCGAGGGTGGAGCCGCGCCCCACCAGGTTCTTGCGCCGCAGGGCCACCGGGTCCATCGCCAGCGCCTCGGCCACGCGGTCCATCTGCAGCTCGGCGGCGAACAGCGTCTGGGGCGCGCCGAATCCGCGGAAGGCGCCGTTGGGCGGCGTGTGGGTGGCGACCGCGCGGGAGCGGATGCGCACGTTCGGGCACCCATAGGCGCCGGTGGCGTGGAGCGTGGCCCGAGAGAGGACCACCGGCGACAGGGTCACGTAGGCGCCGCCGTCCAGCACGACGTCGATGTCCTGGGCCACCAGGCGCCCGTCGCGGCTGACCCCCGTGCGGTGGCGGACGATCGCCGGATGCCGCTTGGTGGTGGCGAGCATGTCCTCGACGCGGTCGTAGACGATCTTGACCGGCCGGTCGGCCTTGCGCGCCAGGAGCGCCGCGTGGCCGCAGATCATGTTGGGGTACTCCTCCTTGCCGCCGAAGCCCCCGCCCGTGGCGGCCTGGATCACGCGCACCTGGTGCTCCGAGAGTCCGAAGACGCCCGTGAGGGCCTTCTGGACGTAGTACGGGCACTGCAGCGAGCCGATCACCACCAGCGAGCCGTCGGCCTCCCAGAAGGCCGCGGCGCCGTTGGTCTCGATGTACGCGTGCTCCTGGTGCGGCAGGCGGAACGTGGTGTCCACCACGACGTCGGCCTCCGCGAGGGCCTTCTCGGCGTCGCCGCGGGCCACGTCGAAGCTCTTGAAGACCGTCTGGGACTTCTCCGGATCGAGGACCGGTTCTTCCTCGTCGTACTCGACGGCGATGTGCTCGAGTGCGGCATACGCCGTGGCGCGCGACGCATGGGCGACCAGCAGGATGGGCTCCATGGCATGGAGCACCCGGTCCTCCACGAGCAGGGGCTGGTCGTGCTCGATCAGCGCGACTTCGTTTGCGCCGGGAATGTCCTCGGCGCGGGCGATCACGCAGTCCTTCCACGGGAAGGCCGGGTCGAAGGCGATGCGCCGGATGCGGCCTCGGGCGATCGTGGAACGCAGGGTCGCGCCGTGCAAGCAGCCAGGCAGGGGCAGGTCGTCCACGTAGTGCGCCACGCCGCGCAGCTTGTCCGGCCCCTCGCGACGGCGCGCGCTCCTGCCGACCTCGGCCACGGAGCGGATTCTACAGGAGCACTAGCCGCCGCCGCCGACCTTCCGCGGGGACGACACCTTGTTGAAGGCGCGCGTGTTCTGGGCCCCCGACTTCCAGGGCTGGTACGTATCCTGGCGCTTCTTCGGCCGCTCCGCGTGTGCCGTCTCGGCAGCCTTGGGCGGCGCCTCGGCCGTCCGCTTGGCGAGCGCTTCGCGCGCCTTGGCCTCATCCTTGGCGAGGCAGCACTGCTTGTACTTCTTCCCCGAACCGCAGGGGCAGGGATCGTTGCGTCCCGTCGCTGTCACTTCCGCCCTCCTGATAGCCTTCACTTTACTACGGCTCGGGCGGGGCGTAGATTCGCGCCGTGCCGCGTTGGGCGCCGCTGGTCGTGATGCTCGCGCAATCCGCGTGTGGCACGACGGACCCCTCCGAGGGTTCGGCAACTCCGCGCCCCAGCCCCTCGAGCCCTTCTGCGGGCTGCTCCCAGACGGAATCGAACGCGTGCCAGACGGCCCAGGAAACGGCCCAGGAGCTCCTGGACACGCACGCGGCCTGTCGCGCGGGTGAGCGTTGCGTCGTCGTGAACCAGCCGGAGCTGGGCATGCCCTGTTCGTCGACAGGGCTATACCATTGCCCGTTTGCACTGAACAGCAGGACCGACGTCGCCGCCTTCGCGGTCCGGGCGCGGGAGATCCAAGCCGAGGCCCAGGTTTGCCGGCAGTGCGGCGTTCCCTGTCCGATGCCGACCTGCATTCCTCCGCCCGCGGCGGCCACTTGCCCGCAGACCGGCGGCCGCTGCGCGCTCGTCATCCCGTGAGCCTCGCCAGCTACACTGTCTTGATCTCCGAGCACTCCCGGATTCCTGCCGACGATGCCTCCTGGTCGATCGACGGCTTCCCCAGCCTCGATCTCGCGACGGAGTTCGCTCGCCGCTGGACGCGCGACTCGCTCGAGGGGAACCGCTCGCAGGACCGCGAGGCCACCCGCGCCAGCTGGTCCCATTGGGGCGAGAACGCCCTGGTCTACGGCGAGGCCGGCGCCATCCTCTACAACGCGCGCGACGAGATCGAGTTCTTTCTCGACCACCCCGCCACGGTCGAAGAGCGGGACTGGAAGGCCGTGAAGAAGCGGGCGGGCCTGGACAGCTAGGACGCCCGCGGGCGGCGCGTGAGGCCCAGCGTCAGGCCGAGGCCGAACAGCAGGCCTTCGTACGCGGCGAGGGCCGTCCGGGTGCGCGGGCCGAGGTCGTCCTCGCCGAGGAGATGAGCGATGGGCGCGAGACCCAGCTGCGAGCCCTGGAACGAGCGGGCCATGAAATCGAGGCTGACTCCGCCCAGATGCCCCCCCGAATGCGCCAGCAGCACGAAGCTCGCAGCGCAGACGAGGCCGACCACGAGCGCGGCGCGCCATCGGGCCGCACCGGTCGGTGAGGCCATGCCGCCGTTGCGCGGGTGCGTCGCCAGGGCGTAGCCGAGTCCGGCGCCGGCGCCCACCGCGAGACCTTCGTACCCGCCGCCGACGAAGGACATCTCGTGGCCGAAGATCCCCTCGAGTGTCGAGCGCCCGACGGCGTGGGCGAAAGCGCCCATCACGCCACCCCCGAGCGCGCCGAGTACGACGAGGCCCAGGCTGCGCGCCGAGCGCGCCAGGGCTTCGGCCGCCGCCAAGCCTGCGCCGACGCCCGCGGCCCCGATGCCGCCGATCACGATGCCGATGAGGGCCAGGGGCACCGCCACACTGACCGATCCGGGGCCGGCGTCGGCAGAGCCCAGGAGCAGGCCGCCGCAGAATCCGCCCGCGGCACCGGCCAGGGCGCCGCCCAGGGCGGCCGCGGCCCAGCGGCTGCGCAGGAGCCGCGCCGCGTGGGCGAGGCGCAGGCCCACCAGGTAGCCAACCGCACGCGCGGCGCCGGGCGGGCCGAACAGCGGCACGGGGCCCGCGCCGGGGACGTCCCAACGCGCGTCGCGCAGGATCGCGCGCGCCTCTTCGTGGCCGGCTCGGCCGTCGAGCCGCCGCAGCGCTTCGGCGGTGCCCAGCGCGTGCAGCGTCTCCGCCGCCTCGCGCCGGTCCTGCTCGTCGGCCGCCGAATCGCACAACACTGCCAGGCACGCCTCCACGGGTTCGCCGGCGGCCTCCGACGGGCCAGGCGAGGCGGGCGCCAGCGGCCCGGAGTCGATCTCTTCGACCACGCGAGCCCACACGAACTGGTAGCCGTGTCTCGACACCGTGCGGATGAACGCGGGCTCCCGCGAGCCGTCGCCCAGTGCGCGGCGCAGCGTGCGCACGGCCTGGCTCAAGGCGCCGTCGGAGACCACCACGTCGCTCCAGACGCGATCGAAGATCTCGCGCCGGTGCACGGCCTCGTGCCGGCGTTCGACCAGGAGCAGCAACAGGTCCAGGTAGCGCGGGATCAGGGGCACTTCCCGCCCGGCCCGCAGCAGCAGCCGCTGCGAAGGCGAGAGCACGAACTCGCCGAACAGGAAGCGGGGCCGCGACCCCGGAGCGTTCACCTTAGAAGAGGCTGAGCTTGAGATAGCGCTTGGGCTGCTTGCGTATGTCCTCGGTGAGCTTGCGCATCTCGACGACGGCCTGGTTCATGTTCGCGATGGCCTCGCTGGCGTTGACGTAGAGCTGCTCGTCCTTGGTCAGCTTGCCGAGCGTGCCCTCGCCGCGGTCGATGCGCGCCATCAAACTCTCGGCGCTCTTCGAGGAGCGTTCCAGGCTGTCGCTCAGGGTCTCGAAGCGCTCCGCCACCCTGTTGACCCGCTGGATGGCGCTCTCGAGGTCGGGGCCCGTCGTCACCTTCTCGACACCCTCGGCCGACCGGCGCAGGCTGGCCGTGAGCGCAGCGAGGTCGGTCTTCTGCTTCGCCGCCAGCTCGGACAGGTCCTTCATCAGGAGCCGCATGTCGCCGGCGCCGGCTTCCACGTTGGCCACGGTCTTCTCGGACAAGAGCGCCTGCATGCGCGTCAGCACCTTCTCCGACTCGCCGGCCAGCTTGCCGGCCTGGTCGAACAGGCCCTGGCCCGTGAGGCCCTGAAGCGTGCCGCCGCCCCGGACGTACTCGGTCGAGCTGCCAGGCACCACGTCGGCCACCATGCCGCCCACGATGCCCGACGACCGGAGCTCCACCCGCGAGTCCTTCGGGACGGCGAACTCGCCCTCGATCTCCAGGCGCACCGCGACGCCCTCGGGCGAGATCTTGAAGCCCTGGATGCGGCCGATGTTGACGCCGCGCATCTGCACCGGGTCGCCGCGCCTTATACCCGCCGCGTTCTGCACGTGAGTGGTCACGATGTAGCGCCCGCGGAACATGGCGGCGTCGGTCAGGGTGAAGAGCCCCAGCAGCACGGCTGCGATGCCGCCCACGACGAACAGGCCCACGGTGACTTCGCGATCGGCGCCGCCCCGCGCCGGGGGGGCCTTGGGAAGTGTGTCGGTCACGGCTCCTCCATGATCTTCAGGGCGGCGGCCGCCGCCGCGTCGCGGTCGGCGAAGGCGCGTACCAGCGGGTCGTCGCTGTTCCGGAACTCCTCCGGTGGGCCCACGAAACGCAGCTTGCCGTGGTCGAGCAGCGCCACCCGGTCCGAGATGCGCAGGGCCCCCTCGATGTCGTGGGTCACGACGATGGACGTCACGTGGCGGCGCTCGGCGATGTCCGTGATCAAGCGGTCCACGGTCGCCGTGTTGACCGGGTCGAGCCCCGTCACGGGCTCATCGTAGAGCAGGATCGCGGGCTCCCCCACGATCGCCCGGGCCAGGCCCACGCGCTTGCGCATGCCGCCCGACAGCTCGGCCGGCAGCTTGGCCAGCACCTGGGCCGGGTCCAGGTTCACCTCCTCCAGGCACTCGCAGACGCGGCCCAGCACCACGTCCCTGGGCAGGGCGCGCAACTCGTCCTCGGACAGGCCCAGGCACACGTTCTCGTACACGTTCATCGAGTCGAAGAGCGCGGCGTACTGGAACACGTAGCCGACCTTGCGCCTTATCTCCAGCAGTCGTCGCGGGTCGGCCGCGCCCACCACCTCGCCGTCGATCCGCACCGCGCCCCTGTCGGGCCGGATCAACTCGATGGTGGTCTTGAGCAGCACGCTCTTGCCGGTCCCGGACGGGCCGACCATGGACAGCGTCTCCCCGCTCTGCACGGTCAGGTTCACGCCGGTCAGGACCGGAACGTCGAAGGCCTTCCAGACGTCCTCGTACTCGATCACGCGCGCCTCAATTGAGGAAGAGCGGCGGGAACAGGGCGTCGAGCACCAGCACGGAAATGATCATGAACACCACGGAGGCGGTGGTCGCGCGGCCCACACCCTCGGCGCCGCCGCGGGTGAGCAGGCCCATGTGGGTGGAGATGAGCGGGATGATCACCCCGAAGACGGTGGCCTTCATCAAGGAATAGAACAGGTCCCAGTTGTGCCAGAACAGCCGGGCGCCGTACAGGAACGACTCGGGGCCGAGGCCCACGCTGAGCTGCGCCGAGTACAGGCCGGCGAAGAGTCCCACGGTGTTGGCGATGCCGACCAGGAGCGGCGTGACCAGGATGCCCGCGAGCAGGCGCGGCGCCGCCAGCACGCGCACCGGGTCGCGTCCCAGTGACAGGAGCGCGTCGATCTGCTCCGACACCTGCATGGTGCCGAGCTCGGCGGTGATGCGCGCGCCGACCCGGCCGATCAACACGAAGGCGGTCATCACCGGACCCAGCTCCAGGATCACGCTGGTGGTTACGACGCTGCCCAGCACGTAGAGGGGGATCGAGCTCGTGAACTGATAGCCGCCCTGCTGCGAGGTCACCACCCCCGACAGGATCGAGGTCACGATGACGAGGGGCAGGCTGCCGACGCCCATCTCCAGGGCCTGGGCCATCACGTCGTGGAACGCCACGCGCCCACGCAGCGTGGCGGCGCAGATGCGCCAGAACAGGATACCCAGGCCCCCCGCGTGGCGGGCGGTGACCAGGGCGGCGCGGCCGAGTGTGCGGAAAGGACCCGAGAAGAGGCGCACGCTCTAGCGGACCGGCGCCTTCCCCGCGAACGAGACCTGCGAGACGCGCACGGCCCCGTTCACCGGCGGCTCCCAGCGGATGCGATCCGAGACCAGGTACAGGTCGTCGCTGACGAAGAGCGGGATGAGCGGCCGCTCCTCCGCCGCCAGGCGCAGGGCCTGCTGGAGCATCTCCAGGCGGCGCTTCGGGTCGAACACCTTGGGATTCTCGTCCGAGAGCTGGTCCAGGCGTGAGTGGGAGAAGGCGCCGATGTTGCCGCTGCCGTCGCCGTGGTTGGTCCGCGACCGCAGGGCGAACAGCAGCAGCTCGCTGGCATCGCCGCTCGTGCAGGCAAAGCCCTGGATCGACGCTTCGAAGCGGCCGGCGGCGAGGGCCGGTTCAAATTCTTCGTTCTTCACGCGCACCAGCGAGCCGCCGATGCCGGCGCGTGACCACTGGCGCAGCAGCAGCTCCTCCACGGTGTGATCGCGCTCGCTGCGCGCGAGCAGGTTCACCGCCAGGGCCTTGTGACCCGACTCGGCCAACAACCGCCGGGCGGCCTCGGGATCGTGGGGGTCGCCGGTCAGGGACGGGTCGTAGCCGAAGACCGGCGGCACCACCAGCTGCGGAGCCGGGTGGCCCGCGCCGCGCACGCCTTCGCGCGCCAACTCGGCCCTGTCCACGGCGAGAGACAACGCCCTGCGCACGCGGGTGTCCGCGAGCGGGTTCCTTCCCCTGCGGCCTGGAACCTCGGGCCGCACGTTGAGCGCCAGGTAGTAGACGCCCAGGCCGGGGGCGCTCACCACGCGCTGTCCCGGGCGCTTGCGGCGTTCCAGCTCGTCGCGCAGGCTCCAGCGCAGCAGGACGGCCAGGTCCACCTGCTGCTCCGCCACCGCCGCCAGCACCGCGGCGTCGTTCGGGGCGATCAGGAACTCCGCCCGCCGCACGGGAACCGGCTGGCCGTGGTGCGGGCTCGCCTCCAGCACGATGCGGCGCCCCTTCTCCCAGCTCACGAAACGGTACGGCCCGGAGCCGAGGGGCCGCTCGCCCACCTGAGCGCCGGCCTCGGCCACCTGTCGCCGCGACATGACGGGGATGAAGCCCAGGCTGTTCAGGATCGCCATCGGCGTGTCGGTGGCCATGTCGATCGTGTGGTCGTCCACGACCCGGGTCTCGACGATGTGGCGCGCAAAGCCCGTGATCTCGGAGCCGGGCAGCGAACGCACGCGGTCGAGGCTGAACTTCACGTCGTGGGCGGTGACCGGCGAGCCGTCGTGGAAGCGCGCCGCGGAGTCCAGGAAGAAGCGCCAGGTGCGGTCGTCGGGGTTGATCCAGCGCTCGGCCAGTCCCGAGGTCAGGCGCAGCGAGCTGTCGAAACGGACCAGGGTGTCGAAGACGTTGTCCAGGACCATCGACGACACGTCGTCGAAATGGAGCTGCGGGTCGAGGGACGTGGGCTCGACGCCCAGCAGCACGCGCAGGGTCGTGTCCTCGGCGGGCGCGCCGCTGCCGGGCTGGACACCGGAGCGGCAGGACCACGCGAGGAGCACGAGAAACAGGAGGGAGACGGCCCGGAATACCATGCGGCGCCTGAGGCTACGTCGCCGGAGCAGCCGCGGTCAACTGCTATAATCCCTCGCGTCCCCGTAGGCTGGCGTTCCTCCCTCCACGACACGAGATCCTTGCAAGAACCCCCTCCCGGCAGGCTGGGCCGCTACGAGATCGAGCACGAGCTCGGCCGCGGGATGATGGGGGTCGTCTACCGTGCCGTCGATCCCGAACTGCACCGCACGGTGGCCCTGAAGACGGTCCGCCTGGCCTGGGCGATCTCGGACGAGGAGCGCGAGAGCTTCGAGAAGCGTTTCCTCAACGAGGCCCGCATCGCCGCGCGCCTGCAGCATCCGGGGATCGTGGTCGTCCACGACGTGGGGCGCGACGCGGCCACCGGAACCCTGTTCATCGCCCTCGAGTTCCTCGAAGGCCGGACGCTGGCCGAGCTCGCCGCCTCGGGGGCCAGCCTGCCCTGGCGCGACGCGCTGCGCCTGGTAGCGCGGGTGGCCGAGGCGCTCGGCCACGCCCACGAGAAGGGCGTCGTCCACCGGGACGTGAAGCCGGCCAACATCATGCTGCTGCCCTCGGGCCAGCCGAAGATCATGGACTTCGGGATCGCCAAGATCCCCACGTCGCAGCTCACGGCGGCGGGCGAGTTCTTCGGCACGCCGTCGTACATGTCGCCCGAGCAGGCCGGCGCCGGCAACGTGGACGGTCGCAGCGACCTGTTCTCGCTGGGCGCCGTCTTGTACCTGCTCCTCACCGGACGCCGCGCCTTCGACGCGTCGGCGGTCACGGCGATCCTGACCAAGCTCGCGAGCGAGGATCCGGCGCCGCCCTCGCAGGCGGTGCCCGGGCTGCCGGCGGACACCGACTACATCGTCGCCCGAGCCCTCTCGAAGAAACCCGAGGACCGCTACGCCGATGGCCGTTCCTTCGCCGAGGACGCCCAGGACGTCCTGGAGGGCCGGCCGCCGCGGCATCGCGCGGGCTGGCGCGAGCCTCGGCGCGTGGAAGGCACGATGCTCTCGGCCGAGCTCATCCCCATCGAGCCCGACACCGAGGATCTGCGCCACCCGACGCCGTCCTCGCGGACCCTGGACGGGCGCGCTCCCACCTTGCGGCGTGATCGCGACTCCCGGCTGCTGGCGATCGGAGGCGTGGCAGCGGCCGTGCTGGTGGGCGTCCTGCTCTACGCGCGTCGCGAGACGCCAGTCGAAACCGCGGCTCCCGAGTCGACGCAGGCCAGCGAGGCGCCGGCGGCCACCCCGCCTGAAGCGCCCGCCGAGCAGACACCGCGTCCGTCGAGCGGCGGCCTGTTGCCGCGCCTGTTCGAGAGGCCAGCGAAGCTCGACCTCAGCTTCGAGCACTCGCTCAAGAGCGGCCTGCTGCGGGTCTACGTGGACGATCAGCTCGCACTCGAGCGCGAACTGTCGGCTCCCGTGACCAAGAAGATCATCTTGCTCAAGAGGCGCAAGCAGGTTCTCTCCGAGACCCTCGAGCTGCGCTCCGGCGATCACGTGGTGCGCCTGCACGTGACCTCGGGCGAGGACGCGTACAGCTCGCGCATCAAGGGCAGCTTCGAGGAGGGTGGGACGCGTCGCCTGGTAGCGAGCCTCGGGGGCTTGATCGGGAAAGAGATCGAGCTGGTGTGGGGCACGCCGTCCGAGTGACGGAGAGGTCGCGGTGAGCGCCGCGCTCCTCGATGCCGTCCACAAGACCTGGCCCGACGGCCGCGCCGGCCTCGCGGGAGTGAGCCTGGAGGCGCCGGAGGGCCGCATCCTGGTGCTGCTCGGCACGAGCGGCGCGGGCAAGACGACGGCGCTCAAGACGCTCAACCGCCTCGTCACGCCCGACGCCGGCCGCGTGGTCGTGCTGGGCCGTCAGGCCTCGGACTGGGATCCCGTCGAGCTGCGGCGCCGCGTGGGCTGGGTGGTCCAGGAGGGCGCGCTGTTCCCGCACCTGCGCGTCCAGGACAACGTCGCGATCGTGCCACGCCTGCTGGGCTGGGCGCCGGGGCGCTGCGAGGCCCGCGCCGACGAGATGCTGGAGCTGGTCGGCTTGCCCGCCGCGCGCTTCAGGCACCTGGCACCCGCGCAGCTCTCGGGCGGCGAGCGCCAGCGCGTCGGCGTGGCCCGCGCCCTGGCGGCGGAACCGAAGCTGCTGCTGATGGACGAGCCCTTCGGCTCACTCGATCCGATCACCAGGCTCGACCTGCAGCGCGAATTCGCCGCCTGGCAGCGGCGTCTCGGCACCACCGTGATTCTCGTGACCCACGACGTGGCCGAGGCCTTCCGGGTCGGCGACCTGGTCGGCGTGATGCACGCCGGGCGCGTGCGGCAATCCGGCACGCCGCACGAGATCCGGCTGCGGCCCGAGCCCGAGTTCGTCAGGCCGTTCCTCGAGGCAGCGGGCCTGCTGTGAGCTTCGTGGAGTTCGTCGCCGAGCGCCGCGTGGAGCTGACGACGCTACTGACCCAGCACGTGGCGCTGGTCCTGGCCTCCATCCTGATCGCCGTTGCCCTGGGACTGCCCGCCGGCATCGTGCTGGCTCGCTCCGACCGCGCCGCGCGCCTCGTGCTCGGGGTCACGAACGCCATCCAGACCATTCCCAGCCTGGCGCTCTTCGGGTTCCTGATCCCGCTGCCCTTTATCGGCGGCATCGGGCCGCGCACCGCGGTCGTGGCCCTCGTGCTCTACGCGCTGCTTCCGATCCTGCGCAACACCGTGACGGGGCTGCGCGGCGTCGATCCCGTGCTGCGCGAGGCCGCCCTGGGCCTGGGCATGACCGAGAACCAGCGCTTGCGCATGGTCGAGCTGCCCCTGGCCCTGCCGGTGGTGCTGGCCGGCGTGCGGATCGCGACCGTGATCGGCATCGGGACGGCCACCATCGCCGCCGCGATCGGAGCGGGCGGCCTGGGCAGCTACGTGTTCCGCGGCATCGCGACGGTCGACTCGCGCCTGGTCCTCGCGGGTGCCTTGCCCGCCGCGGTCCTCGCCCTGGCCGCGGACGCGCTGCTGGCTCGCGTCGAACGCAGCCGCAGGCCAGCCCGTGCCGCGCTCGCGCTCGCCGCGGGCGCGACCCTGGTGCTGCTGCTGGCGCTCTGGTCCGGCCGTGTCGAGCCGACGCGCGGCGTCGTCGTCGTGGGTTCGAAGAACTTCACCGAGCAGGTGGTCCTGGGCGAGATCGTGGCCGCGCAGCTTGAGGCGCGCGGCTTCGAGGTGGACCGGCGGCTCAACCTCGGCGGCACGACACTGTGCCACGAGGCCGTGCGCTCGGGCGCCATCGACGTCTACGTCGAGTACACCGGGACGGCGCTGGTGGACGTCCTGAAGCGCCCCGCTTCCAGCGATCGCGCCGCGGTCTTCGCCGACGTGCGACGCGGCTACGCGCGTCTCGGCCTCGCGGTCGGCGAGCCCCTGGGCTTCGACAACAGCTTCGCGCTGGTCGTGCGCCCGGCCGACGCGGCGGCCGGTCTGCGGAGGATCTCGGACCTGCGCGCTCGCAGCGACCGCGTGCGCCTGGGCTGCTTCGGCGAGTTCATCGAACGGGAGGACGGTCTCGAAGGACTGCTGCGAAGCTACGGCTTCGTGTTGAAGCAGCCTCCCGTGGAGATGGATCTCGGCCTGCTCTACACGGCGCTCGTCAGCGACCGCGTGGACGTCGTCGTAGGCAGCGCCACGGACGGCCGCATCGCCGCGGACGGCCTGGTCGTGCTCGAGGACGACGGCCGCTACTTTCCGCCCTACGAGGCGGTCCCGGTCATGAACGCAGCGCGCCTTGCGGGAACGCCGGGGCTGGGCGAGGCCATCGCCGCGCTCGCGGGTCGCCTGGATCCGGCTACGATGCGGCGCCTCAACCATGCCGTGGATGCGCAGCACCGGGATCCGGCGCAGGTCGCCCGGGAGTGGCTGCGGCGTTCACCCTAGTGGCCCGTAACAGCGGAATCGTAGGTGATCCGCCGAGAGACATCGCGATAGGTCCAGCGAATGGGTCGGGCACGTCTGTTGTAGTGGCGGATGTAGCGCATGAGCTTCCGAGCGAGATC